>Ga0207689_10000908_pt1 | contig 28411 bp, 27 predicted proteins | sample KBSMisM52_FD_184312 | JGI IMG/M metagenome (GOLD analysis project Ga0207689, IMG submission 184312) | Miscanthus rhizosphere microbial communities from Kellogg Biological Station, Michigan, USA - KBS Miscanthus M5-2 (SPAdes) (version 2) | ecosystem: Host-associated > Plants > Roots >...
CGACACCATGATTCAACTGCCTGGAAATAACCCCGCTTATCGCGCAGTTCACGCGAAAGGGGTCGTATGCAAGGGGACGTTCATGCCCTCGAAGGAGGCCGCAAAACTCTCCAAAGCAGTCCATTTCCAGGGAGCCTCGGTGCCCGTAACCGTTCGTTTCTCGGATGGGCCGCCCGACCCTGCTGTTCCGGATAACGCGGCGGGCGCCAGCCCGCGCGGAATGGCGATTCGATTTGGTCTCCCTGGCGGCGGCGAAACCGATATCGTTTCGCTATCGCAGAATGGCTTCATCGTCGGTAACGGCGAGGATTTTCTCGCTCTCCAGCGAGCCGTCGTCGCGACCGATCCCAGCAAGCCTCACCCATGGCCTATCGAAGAGTTTCTCGGCACACATCCTCTCGCGTTGAAATTCGTGCAAGAAATCCAGGTGATCCCCGCCAGCTTCGGTCATCAAGCGTTCTTCTCCAACGACGCATTCGTCTTCGTGAACAAGGACGGGGTGAAGCAGCCAGGACGCTACAAGTTTCTTCCCGTTGCCGGGCAGAAGAATCTGAGCGAGACAGAGGCGAAAGCCAAGTCGGACAACTTTCTCGCCGAAGAGCTCAAGGCGCGTGTGGCGACAGGGCCGGTCGAGTTCCGCATGATCGTGCAGCTTCCCAACGCCGGCGATCCCACGAACGATCCCTCGCTCGTGTGGCCCGAGGATCGCAAGACGATCGAGCTTGGCATGATCAGTATCACTTCAGTAGTTCCCGACAGCGAAGCAGCGCAAAAAGCGTTGGTTTTCTTTCCGACGAGTTTGACGGATGGGATCGAGCTGTCCGACGACCCGTTGCCCGTTCTGCGGTCCGCGGTCTACGGGCTGTCATTCGCGCGGCGCCAGCAACACTAGCGAGCGGGCCGAATCTCGCGGCTAGTCAGAGCGGTGAGCGGCGTTGTGCAGAATCCGCCGCCACCGCGAGTTCATATGAAGAGCCTGCTTTCTGCAGGTGTTCCTCGCGCTGACTCGATCTGTTTTCAGGACTGCGGACCATCCCAACCTGGGGTCTCAATCGCAGCTTCCAGCCCGGGAATTTGAAGTGCGAACCGCGATGCTCTCGCCGTGTGTAGGAGCTGCTGCAACCGTGAGAGCAGTGCGGGCTCACGCCGACCTTGCCCCACTGCGGCAAGCGCTCGGGCCCGCGCCGCCACGAAGTCGACAAAGGCGAATGGCTCCGCGCGGAACTGGCGCTCCAGCAAATCGGCGTAGTGGAGCACAGCAGGCCAGTCGTGCGCTTCGAGCGCAACCTCGATTGCTTCCCGATAGAAGAACACGTGATTGTGCGCCGTCGCACCCGCGTTCAAGATCTGCTCGCCTTCCTCCAGGCAGCGCCTGCGCTCCTCAGGATCGTCCGTTGCGCGCGCCATCGCACCCAGAATCATCCCCCCACAATAACTGATGTGCTCGCGGGCCTTGGCGAGCGCCTCACGCATCATCGCAGTTGCCCGGATGCGATTGCCTTCGTACAGCATGCATGCGGCCACCATCACCATGCTTTCGGGTTCGAAGCGACGTGCACCGATCGCCCGCGACAAGTCGACGGCCGCCTGAGCATGGGGTCGCGCCAGTTCCACCTCACCGCGTTCGAGATGCGCCATCACACAGCCGTGATGCGCCACAATCTCGGCGCGCCGATTTCCCATCCGCTGTGTGACCTTGAGGGCAGCCTGCGACGTTGTGTCCACTTCGTCTAGATTGCCCATGAGCAGCGCCGCGAACGCGACCATCGGCAGGTTGGCGGCCTCGATCTGCCCCATGTGGTGCTTGCGGCTCATCTCTACGCACTCGCGGAAGTGCTCGTAGGAAGAGACGATGTGGCCGTTCGCGTAGTGCGCATCAGCCTGCCCGCTTAGCGCGCGCAGTTGGAGCTCTATTGAGCCGGAGGCGCGGGCGTGCTCGAGGGCCAGTTTCTGCTCCGCGAGACTGCCCGAAATATTGCCGATCGGGAAGTACAGGCTGCCGCGCAGATAATGGATCTGTGCAAGCTCGGCGTTGAAGTCCGGCGCAGCCAGGGCCTGTGCTTCGTCGAGCAGCGCGAGCGCTTCGGGCTGCCGGTCGAGCATGCGTAGGCCCGACGCGATGCCGATCTTGGCGCAGCAGCGCTGACGATCGTCGGCAGCGAGCTCGAGCAAACGCCCATATGCATCGATTGCCTCGAGCGGCCGTCCAACGGTCGGCAGCAGTTCGCCAAGTGCGGTGAGCAAGTCGATACGATCGCGGATATCGGTCGGGAGCTTGAGACCGCGCTCGAGCAGCTGAATGGTACGGTCGGTGTGCTGCAGGGCGTTCTCTGCTCGCGCCGCATCCAGATAGGCCCGCGCAGCGCGCGGGTCGTCAGCGCGCTCGAAATGCTCGGCAGTCAGCGCCGGATCACGTGTCGCGTACCACGCAGCCGCGCTCAGGTGCCACCGCTGTTTTTGCTCCCCAAGCAAGGACGCGTAGGTGCCTTCCCAGATCAGAGCATGGGCGAACAGGCACTCCCCGTTCATGGGTCGAATCAGATTGCCCGCGACCAGTGCAGCGCACGTGTAACCAGCATCGCCGATAAGCTCACGCAGTACCGTTTCGGAAAAGTACTGCCCAAGCACGCTCGCGGCCTGGATAGCGCGCCGGTCCCGCGGCGGCAGTCGGTCGAGACGGGACAGTACGATGCTTTGTACTGAGCCCGGAAGCGACTCCTGATCGCCTGCGAGCGCGCTGCGCAGGAGTTGCTCGAGGAACAACGGATTTCCTTCGGAACGCTGAACGCAATCGGACAGAATCGTTGTCGCGCCAGCGGCGAGCGACTGCGCGAGCTCCAGCGCTTCGCTCTCGCGCAGCGGCCGTAGGTCAAGGGTCAACATGCCAACTTGCGGTCCAACGCGAGAGCGCCACGCCGGGCTGAGAGGATCAATGTCAGGTCGAGTGGTGAGCACCAGCACGACGGTGTGCCCTTGGATCCCAGCTGCGATCTCAGCGAGCATCTCGAGCAGCGGCTCGTCGGCCCAGTGAAGGTCTTCTATCACGATCAGTCGAGGTGTGCGTTCGGAGGCGCGCTGTAGCAGCTGTACCACGAATTGGCGACGCTGGCGTGTGCGTGCCGCGTTGTCCATCTCCTCATAGACTGCGCGCAACTCCGCAGAGAGGGGAACGTCGAGGAAGTCCCCCGCGAACATTGCTTCGTCCCCCGCCACGAGGCCAAAGGCGAGCGCATTCGCCAGCGCCCCCTGGCGCGCCGGCAGATCGTCGTTTCCAGTGGAGCCGAGGACACCAGCCACGATGCGCCCGACGGTCTCGTGTGTACGGCTCATCCCGAAGTCCAGCGTGAGTCCTTTATGGGCGAGGAACCCGGCCGCGGCCGCGCAAGTCTCGAACTCCTCCACCAAGCGAGTCTTGCCGATTCCGGCTTCGCCGCGCACCAGCACGATTTGACCAGTTCTCTCATCGCAGCACGCCTCGCACAAGGCACGGAACTGGCGCAGTTCCACCGACCGTCCGATCAGTGGCGTGCGCGCTTCAAGTACGTCGGCTCGCTTTAGACCCAGGACGCGCCACACTCCCACCGGTTGCTCGAAGCCTTTGACGCTAACCTCGCCGACAGCCTCGGCGGTGCAAAGAGCTGCTACGGCCCGGTGAACCGCACTGGAGAGGACCGTCTCGCCAGACTGCGCAAGGCCAACCAGTCGCGCGCCGAGATTTACGGCATCGCCCACTGTCGAGAAATCACTGCCCGTGCCCGCGTGGCTGGCGATGACTTGTCCGCTCGCGATGGCGGCGTGGACCGACAGCGGGTGTCCGACATCCTCGCTGAGCCGCGGCATCGCTTCTTGCACTGCGATGGCGGCGCGCAGTGCGCGTTCCGGATCGTTACCGTGCGCGATGGGTACACCGAACACGGCCATGATGGCGTCGCCGATATGACGCTCGACCGTGCCGGAGTAGCTTTGCACTATCCCGGTGACACGCTGGTAGAACCGTTGCACCAGCTTATGGGTCGCCTCCGCTCCGAGCGTGCTTGTCAGGCGCGTATAGTCGGAGAGGTCGACGAACAGGATAGTCACCTCGCGGCGCTCGACTACCGCTGCGGCTTGCGGTGTATCGCCGCCCCGGGCTGCCCCCCGCGCGGAGGCGGAGACTGTTGCGATGGCTTTGAGCAGCCGCTTGCGGTCACCCAATGGAATGCCGAGCTTCTCGAGATCCTGCTCGGTGAGGTCGGGCAGTATGTCGAACTCGATGCGATTTTCTTCGAACAGGGCTCTGTACTGGCCGAGATCGTTAGATTCGAGCCACTGGCCTACCGCAACCATCGTGATCCTCCTTACGGGCGAGAGCTTACGCTACCACCGCCAATTCGGCTGGTCTCGACATTGGCAGCATCCGCGCATCGTTGATGCCGAATGCGGTCGGTCAACAGCGCACAGACAAAGCCGATTGCATGAACCGACAGCATCGCTAAACGGGGTCTAGTAAAATATCGCAATGCGCTACTCATTGGCTGGCGCATATGATCCCAGAACACGAAACGCGGTTCATTTCCCGCTCGGCGAATCAGCGCAACTTACTGCTGCACACCACGTCTAATTTTAAGGAAGCCAAGCAAGGAGGACGGTATGCAACACTCCAAGTTATCTATCTTGATGGCAATGTTCCTCATAGTCAGCGCTTCTACCGCGTTGGCCAAAGGGGGTGGTGGCGGGGGTCCCGGCGGTGGTATCGGCGGCGGCCCAGGTGTTGGCATTGGCGGGCCTCCTGGCGGGAGTGTCGGAGCCGGCGTGCCCGGACCCGGATCTCTTCCGGGTCCGTCATCGCACGTACCTGGATCTCCTCCTGGTGTACCGTCGCATGCGCCCCGCGCCGGACTACCGCAAGGATCTCCACCCGGATTGCCTCATGCTCCGATGCCGCAAACGTCCGTGAACAAGGCTCGTGGTCTCGATCGCGCTGCCTCCCGGATGAGTCCGCAAGGTTTGAAGAATACGAATAATCCACGCTCGCCCAATCGTGCGCATGGTCGTGCTCGTGCGGCGGAGAGACACGCGATGGCCGATCTTCCCGGACGGCGTTAGCTGTGGTTCCGGATGTTGACTAAATGGAGTCTCTAACTTCTCTCGGCAGTGCGGTAGGCACTCTCCTGAAGGATCGCAACCAAACTCTCGCAGTCGCCGAGTCGTCTGGCGGTGGGTTGATCAATGCGGCGCTCGTCGCGGTACCGGGAGCGTCGGCCTACTACCTTGGCGGAACCATCGTCTATACACTCGCGAGCCGATCGGCGCTGTTGGGTGTCACCGCGGAGGACATGATCAACATGCGTTCGGCGAGCGAGCCTTATGCGAAGCTGCTCGCACGCCGCGTCCGAGACAAACTCGGCGCTACCTGGGGTTTGAGTGAAACCGGCGCGAGCGGTCCGAGCGGAAATCGCTACGGGGATGCGCCCGGCCATTCATGCATTGCGGTTTGCGGTCCCGTCGAGGCGGTGATCACCCTCGAGACCGGCAGCGCCGATCGTGAGGCCAACATGTGGGTATTCGCTCGGAAAGCGATCGAGTTGTTGGAATCGTGCTTGCGCAAAGCTTGAGTGCGGATGCGCGAGCATCCAAGAGCGGCGACCAACTATCGACAGAAGTACCGAGCGGTGCCCGCGTCGCCGCGAATATCGAACGTCCGTTCATTCAGCATCACGAGCTCGATATGGATCTCGCGATGTCGCGCATTGTTGAACCACATGCCACCGACACCGCCTGGTTGATTTGTCAGCACTTCGAACTCGATGAGATTATTCGAGGGGTCGAAGAATCGGCCGTAGATCCGGTGTGTTTGCGAATACGGCAGCCATTCGATCTGCGTGACGCCGCGGATAGTTTGTCCCTGCCAGTTGGTCTCACACTCGCGCTGGGACAGGACCTGAGCGGCGACATCGACACTCGCGGTCCCGGCGAAGAACAAGACGGCCATCCGAATAGAAAACTCGCGCGTCCCGTGTAGCATCGCTCTCCTCCTCTCAGTAGGACAGCTGCTCGGATCACATCCCAGCGCGCTCCTGGCCGAGTCCAGGCAACCCCGGAGCGGCTCTTAGATTGCCCCTGCCGCCGCGAGCAGCAAGCCGCCGATAATCGCGATGTTCGACAAGAATCCGTTCATAGCTGATTCGCGCGATGGTCCTTCCATGTCCCAGAAGTTCAGCAACATGATGGACGCGACGATCGTGAAGAGTATGAGTCCGATCGACGCTGGCACAACTGAGATCCCGAGCATGAGAAGCAATCCGACAACTAGCTGGAACACGGAGCCTGCGACGAGCACGAGACGTGGCGCAGGGACACCGCGCACCGCCATGACCTGCGTCAGGACAGTGAGAATAAAGAAGTGCCGGATTCCTCCCGCAACAAAGAGCCCGCCCAGAAAAAGTCGGCCTATCACTCGGAGCACTTCGGCAGTCTCGACCGCCATTGGTCTGTCCCTCCTTATCAGCCAGACGATGATGTAAAGTGAACCAGGTCCGCGAGATTTCGCCCGACGGCGTCTGGAGCGACGCCCAATCTTTCTGCCGGCAGGTCGAGTCGATTGACCCAGAAGGTCGGATAGCCGAACCACTTCGCGCCCGCCGCATCCCACCCTGCGAATGGCGCGAACAGTATTTCCTCGCGTTGCAATCCCAAGGCGTCCAAAGCCATCTTATACGCACGCGGAGCCGGCTTGTAGCTGCGCTCTTGATCGGTACTCAAGACTGCTTCGAAAGTGTCTTCCAAGCCGGCGCTAGCGATGTTGGCATTCAGCATCTTCGACGTCATGTTTGACAACAAGGCCAGCCGAACGCCAGATTGCTTCAACGTACTGAGAGCGGGCGGGACATCCGGCCACGCTTTCATGCTCAGGTACGCCTGCATCAACTGCGCACGCTTTTCGTCGCTAAGCTCTAGCCGCAGCATCTCCGCCGCAAACACCAGACTATTTTCGGTGGCAGCCCAGAAGTCCGTGTAGTGCTCGGCCAAGGCGCTGAGCCACTGATAGTCGAATTGCCTCGTCCGCCAAACATTGCTCAGCTCTGCACCCTTGCCGGGGAATAGCTGTTCGGCTAGGCCGAAGATCGGGCGCGGATCGAACACGGGAAAAGCGTCGAACACCACGGCTGAGAATCGCGTCTTTGTCGCGCTCTGAACGCCTGAAGACGCGAGCAAAGAGGGCGTGGAGACGGCGGCGAGCGCCAGCTTCAGAAAAGTTCTGCGATCGATCGACATAAAAGCTCCGTAGACATGCGGTCTGGAAGCGCGCCTTGAAGGGGCGTCTTCGGGACAATCTACGAAGCCAATGCTAAAGCAGATGTCTCCAGGGTGCTTTCCCGTGTGCAGCAGAACGACGTCCGATCTCTGCACCGACCACCGCGCACACCAGCGTCGCCAGCGGACCGAGCAACATCCCGATCAGTCCGCCGACTGCGCCGCCAGCGATGACGCCTTCGATTCTCTCGCATGTTCCTCTGTGTTCGTCTTGTATGCAGTCCATGGGATAAGGCCTCGGCTAGGGATGAGTTCCCGCAAAGGTAGTACGGTCGGTAGCTCAGACGCTGAGCCATCCCGTGGCTAGTTCTACGGCTGGGTCGAGAAGGCATACCCTGGATGCTTTATGCTCACTCTCCAAGATAGAAGCTGCGGCCCGGCATTCCGAGTCGCGGCCTAAACAGGAGATGCCCTTATGGTTGAGCGACGAGCATTCGGACGGACGGGCCACTCGAGCAGCGTGACGCTGTTCGGCGCGGCTGCGCTCGCTCGAGCGAGCCAGAGCGATGCGGATCGCGCACTCGAGGTACTACTTCGCTACGGCGTCAACCACATTGACACCGCGGCGCGGTACGGCGACTCCGAGTTGCGTATCGGACCGTGGATGGCGCGTCATCGCAAAGACTTCTTCCTAGCGACGAAGACCGGCTCGAGAACCGCACGTGAGGCACGCGAGGACATCCATCGCTCGCTGGAACGGTTGCGCATCGATCAGATCGATCTGATCCAACTGCATGCGCTCTGGCATCCGGATGACTGGGATCAGGCGATGGGACCGGGCGGTGCGCTGGAGGCGGTAGTCCAAGCGCGGGAGGAAGGGCTGGTCCGCTTTATCGGGGTGACTGGTCACGGCTGGACCATTCCGGCCATGCACAGACGCAGTCTCGCGCGCTGCGATTTCGATTCCGTGCTGATGCCGTATAACTTCTTCATGGCGCAGGATCAGCGTTACCGAGAGACCTTCCAGGAAGTGGCTGGGACCTGCCGGCAGCGAGGGGTCGCGGTCCAGATCATCAAGACGCTGGCGCGGGGCCCGTGGGCGACGACCGAGCGCACTCACACCACCTGGTACCAGCCGCTCGAGGCACAGGCAGATATCGACAGGGCGATTCACTGGACGATGGGGTTGCTCCAGGACGCATTCATCAACACAGCGGGAGATTTGACTCTGTTGCCGAAGATTCTCGATGCGGCGAGCCGCTACCAGCGGCAGCCGCCAGATCAGGAGATGGAGGAGATGGTCAGCAACGCGAGCGTTACGTCGCTGTTTGGACTTCCGACTTGAAAATTCCCAATCTGATGACCGTTCCTGGCCCAATATCCGAATCCAGCGTCCGCTGCGTCTGGGCAGCCCGTGCATCCCTTGGGGAAGGGCCACTATGGTCCGCGCGCGACAATGCGGTGTACTGGGTCGACATTAAGGGTCGGTTCCTGCATCGCTATTCGTTGGCGGATGAATCGAAGAAGAGTTGGCCGATGCCAGAGCGCATCGGATGGGTCATCGAGCGGCGCGATCAGCTTGGATTCGTAGCAGGCTTCAAGTCGGGCTTCGCTTTCCTTGCGCTCGATCCTGTGAAGGTCACATCGATCGGCAATCCGGACCTCGCCCATTCAGGCAATCGCCTGAATGATGCGAAGGCCGATGCTCAAGGGCGCATCTGGGCAGGGTCGATGGATGATGATGAGGTCGCGGCAACAGGGAACCTGTTCCGTCTCGCGGCCGACCTGAAATGGCAGACACTTGACACCGGCTATCGCATCTCCAATGGTCCGGCCTTCAGTGTCGATGGCACTCGCGTGTACCACACCGATAGTGCGCTCCGACGCATCTATGCTTTCGACTTGAGCCGCAACGGGGAGATATCGAATAAGCGAGTGTTTGTGCAAATCGAGCATGGCCACGGCTACCCAGACGGCATGACGGTCGATGCGCAGGATCATCTCTGGGTCGCGCATTGGGGTGGGTCGCGCGTCAGTCGTTTTCGTCCCGATGGAAGTTTCGATCGCTCGATTGCCCTGCCGGCATCGCAGATCACTAGTTGCGTGTTCGCCGGGGCGAAGCTGGAGCGCATGTTCGTGACGTCGGCAGCAATCGGATTGAGCGAAACGCAGCTCGTCGCGGAACCGCTCGCAGGATCTTTATTCGAAGTCGACCCGGGCTGTGTTGGGCTGCCGACGCGACAATTCGGTGGCTAGGAGAACTGTCCTCACCCCTATCAGCAGTTCAGTCATCACCTCTTCGGGGGCAATCGATAAAAGCGGATGGCATTGTCGTGGAAGATCGCCGACCGCTCCGCTGTGGATTGTGATTCCATGAACCGCTTCGCTGCGGCCAGCCAATTCGAATAGTCCGCGTTGAGCAGCATTACTGGCCAGTCGCTACCCCATAGGATTCGATCAGCGCCGAAGCATTCCAGCACGTGATCGGCGTAGCGACGCAGATCGTCCGGCTTCCAGCCGGCACGCGCTTCGGTTGCCAATCCCGAGAGCTTGCAACACGCCGACGTTTCGCGCGCGATGCGGCGGATATCGTCGGCCCACGGCTGCCACCTGCTGTTGGCGATATCCGGCTTACCCGCGTGATCGACGACGGAGCGTAGGTCGGGATGCCGCGTGAGCAGCTCAAGGGCGCTCTTCAAGTGCACTGGTCGTACCAAGAGGTCGAACGACAGGTCGAGTTCCATGACTGCACGCAGTACCGGAACCAGCCTTGGCTGCAGCACCCAATCGACATCGGCGATATCCTGCAGCATCGGACGGATGCCGCGGAGGAGTGGGTGCTGCGCGAGGTCGTGCAGCATGGCTGGCGCGTCCGTCTGCGCCATGTCGATCCAGCCGACCACACCCCTGATCAGCCCGTCGCTGATGTTGGCTTGTTCCAGGAGCCAGCGGGTCTCATCGACGGTCGGCGCCGCCTGCACCGCGATGCTGCCGATGATGCCGTTTGCGGCGGCGAGCGACTGATAGTCGTCGACGAGATAGTCGTGTTCTATCGATGCCACCGCTGGATTGCGGCCTTCGCCGATCCAACCGTAATCGGCGCGCGACAATTTCCAGAGGTGATGGTGAGCATCGATCACGATGTGGGGGCTTGAGCGTCGATCAGCCCGGCGGATTTTAGCTCCCGCCACAGTTCCACTGGAATCGGCGTATTCAGGACACGCAGGTTTTCATCCAATTCCGCAGCGCCGCGAGTGCCGGGAATTACGCTCGCCACACACGGATGATGCAGCGGGAATTGCAGTGCGGCTGCCTTCAACGGTACGTCATGCGACGAGCAGATTTTCTCTATCGCTGCGACCCGAGCAAGGATGTTCTGCGGTGCAGGCGCGTAGTCGAACCAGGCGTCCTTGACCGCTCCACTCGCGAGAATGCCAGAGTTGTAAGGGCCGCCGAGAATGATGCCGATGCCACGTTTCTCGCACAGCGGCAGGAAGGATTTCAGCGATTCCTGTTCGAGCAGCGTATAGCGCCCAGCCAACAGGAAGCAATCGAAGTCGCCGGCCTCGGCAAACGCCTGACAGGCTTGCCATTCGTTGAGTCCGCAGCCGATCGCCTTGACCAGACCTTGCTCTCGCAGCGATAGAATCGCTTTGTAGGCGCCTGCCATCGCCTCTTTGAACACCTCGGGAAACCGATCGCCCTGGTTGCGATGATCGACATCGTGAATGAGGAGCATGTCGATGCGGTCGGTCCCAAGGCGATTGAGGCTATCCTCGAAGGAACGCATGGCTCCGTCGTAGCTGTAATCGTTGAAGCGCGAGAAAGCAGTGATGTCGCGAAACAGACCTGCATCGGTCGGTTTGCCGAATGCGGGGCGCAGACGCCAACCTACCTTGGATGACACGATGACGCTGCTGTCGGCGAACAGTCTCAGACCGCTTCCGAGCCGTCGCTCGGAAAGCCCGTGTCCATACAACGGGGCCGTGTCGTAGTAGCGGATCCCGGCAGCGTAGGCCGCTGAGAGGGTATCGATTGCACTGCGCTCCGACATGGCGACATACATGTTGCCGAGCCCGGTGCCGCCGAATCCAAGTACGGACAGATGCAGATTCGAGCGGCCGAGTGTTTTGCGGTCGAGTTGCACAGTTCTCCCGTTAGTGCAAACAAGAAACTCTGGGCCGACTGAACAAACGCCGGCCAGGTTCCAGGCTATGTCACTTACTTGTGCTGAATGGAAATCGCGATGGGGCGAACGGGCGAAGCGGTACCACCGCGGAACTTCAGCGGCGAGGCAATGAACAGGAACTCGTACACCTGATCCTTCGCGAGGTCCTCGAGCCACATTGCCTCGAGCAACGAGACGCCACGCTCGACCAGAAGATAGCTGTGTACGGGCACGAAGTTGTCGGGATCCTTGGAGGGCAGGGTCTCGACGCCGAGGCTGTCTGCACCCAGGAGCATTGCCTTTTGCCCCTCGACCAGCCACTGCGCCGCTTCGAGACTCAGGCCCGCCTCATCCAGTAGACGGTATTTGGATTGATCGGGCCACAGCGTCATCAGTCCGGTCCGGATCAACACGACATCGCCGGCTTTGAGGGCGGTGCCTTGCTTCTTCAGCGCGTCCTGCAAGTCCGCGACCGTGATGGCATACGACGATGGCAGATAGGCCATGCTCTTCGCCTTCGCCACGTCGATCAGCACACCTCGAGCGACGATCGGGGGATATTTGTCCACACCGGACTTGGTCCATCCTCGTACGCCGAGATCATCCTGCGCGCTGACCTGATTCCAGATCTTCCCGTGCAGTCCGAAGTGATTGAGCGCATCGATGTGGGTGCCGCTATGCGTATACATCGAGATCGCATCGCCGGAGTAGGACAACAGTTCTTTGGCGGGATCTCCTCGTCCGGGCGCGTGCGTCAGCCATATCTGAAAGCTCGGATCGCCGAAGGGTCCGCAGCATATCGGCATTCCGACGAACAGATCCACACCGAGATCGTAGACCTTGCCGCCCACCACTTGCTTGAGGACGTCGAGCCTGGAGGCGTCGGTCATCATGTTGAGCGTACCGATCTCGTCGGTGGGACCCCACGGGCTTTTCGCCGCCACGTTCTTGGCGATCTGCGCGTACGCCTCGTTGGGCAGCGTCACGAGCACCGCAATGCCTACCAGCATGGCGGCGGTTGCAGTCAGCGCGGTTTTCTTCAGGCTCGGCACACGTATTTTGATCTCGACCATGGTCCCTCCTCGGCAGGTGTTTGAGTGAAGCGAGAATGGACCCGCCTCTGGGAGGTTGTCAAGAAAGCGCCTTGGCGCGCCGTCGCTGACTGGTGGTCGTCCGGCAAGAAGCGATGCGATGGTGCGATAATCCCTCGCCATGTGCGGCCGTTACGATCTTACAGAGCTTCCTATCGAGCAGTTCGAGCAGCTGCTCGGCCGCGCCATCCGAAATCAGATTGGTGACGTGGAGCCGCGTTACAACATTGCGCCCTCGCAAAGCGTCCCGATCGTTCGACGCGCTGCCGATGGCGAATTCGAAGTGGCGCATACCCGCTGGGGATTGCTGCCTTTCTGGGCCAAGGAACCAAAGCTCAAATACTCGACTATCAACGCCCGGGCGGAGACGGTGGACCGCGCGCCCGCATTTCGGGAAGCGTTCAGAGCCCGGCGCTGCCTGGTGCCGGCGACCGGATGGTACGAGTGGCAAATACTTCCCGGCGCGCAGAACAAGCAACCTTGGCGTATGCATCTGCGTGACAACCGACCCGTTGCTTTCGCTGGTTTGTGGGAGCGATGGAAGGGCGGGGGACAGATCATCGAGTCGAATACCATCATTGTCACCGATGCGGTGCAGGTGCTGAGCGAGACGCACGATCGCATGCCAGTCATCTTGAACGCGGAAACTGCACGGCGATGGATGAGCAGCGAGCAACAGGACCCGGCAGAATTGAAGACGTTGCTGCAACCCCATCTTCCGGCGGATTTGGATTGGTACAAAGTGAGCACGCGAGTCAATAATGCGCGCACAGAAGCGCCTGAGCTGATCGCAGCAATGGAATGACAGGTCTCATGCCTCTCGCACAGAAGGTGGATTCTCTGTTGCATCGAGCCGTCGCCGACGGCGATATTCCTGGCGTCGTTGCCATGGCGACCAACGCCGAAAACGTGGTCTACCAGGGAGCGTTCGGCAAACGCGCACTGGATAACGATCAGGCGATGACCCTGGATACCGTGGTATGGCTTGCCTCGATGACCAAAGCCATCACCGGCGCAGCGGTAATGCAGCTGGTGGAGCAGGGCAGGCTCGATCTCGACACGCCGGCAAGTACATGGGTGTCGGACCTGGGGTCTGTACAGGTGCTCGAGGGTTTCGATAGTTCGGGTGCGCCGCGCACTCGCCCAGCGAGACGGCCAATCACACTAAGGCATCTGCTGACCCACACCGCTGGCTACGGTTATCCGATCTGGAACGAGGCTCTCGCTCGATACTACCGCGTGATGAATTTGCCCAGCACCGGAAGCTGCGAGATGGCCGCCCTGCGCATTCCGTTGTTGTTCGATCCGGGTGAGCGCTGGAATTATGGCATCAATCTCGAATGGGCCGGAAAGACCGTCGAGGCCGTCAGCGGGAAGAAGTTGAGCGCCTATCTTCGGGAAAATCTGCTCGATCCGCTCGGTATGCGCGACACCGCGTTCAAGATCACCCCATCCATGCGCGAGCGCCTCGCGAAACTGCATGAACGTGACGACGATGATGCCCTCAGGGCGATCGAGTTCGAAGTGCCGCAGGAACCGGAAACCGAGATGGGCGGGGGCGGGCTCTATTCGACGGCCGGCGACTACTTGAAGTTCGTGCGCATGATCCTGAATCGAGGTAGGGGCGAGAGCGGCCGAGTGCTCAAACCCGAGACGGTGGATCTGATGTCGCGCAATCACATCGGCGAACTGCGCGTCACGATGCTGAAGACCGTCATGCCGACACGTTCGAATGACGTGGAGCTCTTCGCCGGCGTGCCCAAGACTTGGGGCTTGAGCTTCATGATCAACGAAAAGACGGCGCCCACTGGCCGTTCGCCGGGAAGCCTCTCTTGGGCCGGACTTTCAAACTGCTACTATTGGATCGATCCGTCGCGGCAGCTCGGCGGCGTGTACCTCACGCAGATTTTTCCGTTCGGTGATCGGAAGGCGCTGCCGCTTTATCTCGAGTTCGAAACTGCCATATATGAATGATTAGTGAGCTGACCATGCCGACACCACATTGCAATCACATGAATCGCAGGGGCTTCTTCCGAATCGCCGGTGCGGCCACCGCGGTGGGACTGCTGAGCACCAGTACCGTTGGCCATCTTGCCTTCGCCGCCGCGCTGAGCAAAGCGCAGCGGGACAAACTCACACCGGACGACATCATTGCAATGATGCGCAAAGGCAATGAGCGTTTTCGTCGCGGAGAGGAATCGCCTCACAACTATCTTGAGCAGCAGGAGGTGAGCGCGAAAGGCCAATATCCCGCCGCCGTCATTCTGAGCTGCATCGATTCCCGTGCGCCGGCCGAGACGATCATGGACCTGGGCATCGGAGACTGTTTCAACGCGCGGGTGGCGGGCAACATCGCCAACGCGGATATCCTCGGCAGCATGGAGTTCGCCTGCAAGCTGGCGGGGGCGAAGGTCGTATTGGTGATGGGTCATACGTCGTGTGGCGCCATCAAGGGTGCGATCGACAATGCCCAACTTGGAAATCTCACGGGGCTACTGGCCAAGATTCGCCCCGCGGTGGACGCGACCGAGTATTCCGGGGAGCGCTCGGCAAACACCTACGGCTTCGTCGACGCCGTGGCACGCAAGAACGTCGAGTTGACGATGGTAGACATCCACCAGCGCAGCGCCGTGCTTGCGGAAATGGAGACCTCGGGTGCGATCAAGATCGTCGGCGCGATGTACAACATCCAGACAGGAGTGGTTGAGTTCTTGCGTTGAGATGATGTAGTACGCACGATGCCCTCAGTGGCATGCGCCTTTTCCCGAGTCGAGTACCTTTCCACCCGGTGCCGAAAGAAACTGCCACTGATAGTTGTCCGGAAGAAGCGTCATACGCAGTACACCGTGCGCCCCATAGATGCGCTCCTCGCTGTTCGGCTGAATCCACAGGAAAGGTGTCAGCGCGGCGCCCCCGGTTCCCACGACGAACTGCCTGATTCCTCCCCGCAGATCGCGACGGCCGTCGCCGTCCTGCGGGGCGAAGCGCTCGTAGTCGTGGTCGTGGCCGGACAACACGACGTCAGCGCCGCCCAGGTGAAGTATCCTCCAGAGTCCGTCCAGGCGGAGATCGCTGCCGCGACCATGTCCACCTGAACTGAATCGGGGGTGGTGGAAGAAAGCAAGAGTGCACTTGGCTGGATGCGCGGCCAGATCCGCCGACAGCCATTCCTCCTGCTTTGACTTGAGCGGACCGTCGATGATGATGCTGTTCAAGGCGACGATGTGCCACGCGCCGACATCGAAACTATAGAAACCTTCACCAGCAGCGCCTGCCTGACTTCCCCAGTAGCTGTAATAGCCCGGGGCTCCGGGCCAATGGTAGTCATGGTTTCCGGGCGTCGGTCTGGTGCGATCCTTGAACCGGCCCCAGGTCGGTTCGTAGCACCGTAAGAAATCACTAGGGGTGCCATTCGGATAGGCCAGATCGCCCACGGCGAGCACTGTTCCGGGCAGGGATTCTATGAGGTGTGCGGTCGCTTCGGCCCCTGTCCCTGGCGTTCCCGAGGAGGTGCATTGGCCGATGTCTCCGGCTGCAAGCACTACTTGTCCGTCGCTCGGAGTGTCCGCTGACGCGGCACGGATAGGAGCGCACGCGACTGCTGCCAGCGCGCTCACCAGCGCGATCGTTATCGTCAGACTGGGTTCAGCCGGATTGTGAGAGGTCGCGTACGGCACATGCATTTGGTCGAGGGGCTTGGAGTTCGATCGATTTCTGCAACCCTCGATAGTAACCAGCGGAGTGACTCCTTTACAATCTTTGGATCGCGCGCCTCGCGCGCAAGAAGGTCCGCCGTTGATCCGTCTGATGCTCGATCGAACGAAGCGTTGGTTGGTCGTCCTCGACCGTGCGATCGGGGTCATTGCCGCAAGCGGTCTCGTCCTGGTATTGCCGCTCTCGCTTCTGCTGTTTTTGCAGTGGCCCCTGCGCGATCTGGTGCAAGGCTACTCACGAGAGGCGAACGATCTGGCGCAGTGGCTATTCGCGCTCTATGTGAGTTTGGCGATCACCTGTGCCACGCGTAGCCGGTCGCATCTCGCCGCCGACGCATTCGCGCGCAGATACCCCATTGAGAAGCGCGAGCGGCTATACAGATGGGCCTCGGTGTTGGTCCTGATACCGTGGTCGGCGTTCATGCTCTTCGCCGCCGGGCCGATGGTGCTGCAGTCGGTATTGCAGTTGGAACGATTTCCGGACACTTACAACGCCGGCTATTTCATCGTAAAAATGGCGGTTGGGTTGGCTGCGTTGCTGGTGCTTCTCCAGGCTGTGGTCGATGTCTTTCGCGATCACGAGCCCAGGAGCCCCTGATGGAGATTGGCGGAGCGTAATGGAAACCGCCGGAGCCTAATGGAAACCGCTGGAGTCTGGATGCTGGTGACCGTCGGACTGATGATGGTCACCACCGGCTTGCCCGCGTGGATCGTGCTGATCGGCGTCGCGCTGGTATCGTCGCTGGTCGGGCTCGCGGCCGGTGCGTTCACCTGGCCCTTACTCACCGCGCTCCCTTCGCGCGTGCTGGGCTTGCTGGAGAACGATCTCCTGCAAGCCATGCCGCTGTATGTGTTCATGGGGGCACTGCTCAATCGTCTGCCGCTGGCGGATATTCTGTTGCGCGTGGGCGAACGGGCGTTTTCCCGTACGGGCGCCGGGGCTCCGTTGGCCGGACTGGGATTGGGAGTGGTGCTCGCGCCGATGAATGGCTCGGTCGGTGCTGGCATCGCCATGCTCACTCGTACCGTACTGCCGCGGCTGACTGCCAGCGGCGTGCCGCTCGAACGCGGAGCGGCGCTCGTAACCGTATCCAGTACGCTCGGTGTCGTGATACCGCCTTCGCTTGTTCTCATTCTGTTGAGCGACGCAATGCTGCGCGCCCACACGGAGGCACTCAATGTCACCCACGCCACGGTGCGCATCGTCAACACCCAAGACATCTTCCGCGGAGCGCTGGTGCCGGCTTGCATCCTCTTACTGCTCTGCGTGTTGGTGGCCTGGGCGACAGGCGCGCAAACGCAGGAAGCGGGATCAACCCGAGTTGCGCCGAGCCGGCGCGACTGGGTTACGGCCGCGCTTACGCTCGCGTTCATTCTCGGCCTCCTGGCAGCAGTCACACTCGGCTATCTGTATGCCGTCGAGGCCGCGGCGACTGGTGGTGTGACGTTGTTCGCGCTGGCACTGGCAACGAGAACACTCAAGTTCTCCATTCTCAAGGAAGTACTGCGGGACACGATGGTCGTGACAGGCGCCTTATTCGCGCTGCTGGTCGGCGCGACTGTGTTCACGCTGATCGTGCGCGCATTCGGCACCGACCGATGGGTGATGTCGCTTCTGGCGGGATCAGCGACCGCTGGGACCTACGGGCCGCTGCTGGCAGTGATGCTCACCCTCGGGCTGTGTGCCTTCGTGCTCGACGCTTTCGAAATGACTTTCGTCGTCGTTCCAGTGCTGATTCCGCCGCTTTTGATGCGCGTGCCCGATGCAACCTGGGTGGCGGTACTGACGCTGCTGATTTTGCAGACAAGCTTCCTCATACCTCCATTCGGCTACGCCGTGCTGATGCTTCGCAATCGCTTGGGAGGCCGCCTCGACGCTGGCCGCTTTGTGCGGGCATTGTTGCCATACCTGATCGCGCAGCTTGCCGTCCTGGCGTTGATTCTGACTTTTCCAAACCTGTTGTGGCACGACCGCGCGACGTTGGTGGCGCCAGCTTCCGGGGGACTATCCGACCAGGAAATCGACGAACTGCTCCGACGCCAGACAGAACCGGACGACCGCGCGCGAGCCAAGTAACCAGGAGCAGGCAGTGGCTGTAGTCAGTGCACTCAACATATATCCCGTGAAGGGCTGCAAGGGCATTTCCCTGTCGGAAGTCGATCTCGCGGAAACCGGTTTGCGATTCGATCGCCATTGGGTAGTGACCGACCCAGATGGACGCTTCGTCACCCAGCGGGAGCTGCCGCGCATGGCGTTGATCTCGACTCGATTGGACGGCGAGGCGCTAGTGTTGAGTGCGCCAGACATGGATCCGCTCGTATTGTCCGTTCTTCAGAGCGGAGAGCGGGTCAGCGTCACCGTCTGGCGTGATCGTTGTTTCGGGTTCGATCAAGGAACGGCGGCCGCGGCCTGGTTCAGCGCATTTTTGGGACGGGATTTGCGGCTCATTCGCTTCGATGCATCGACTCGACGCGGCAGCGATGCAGCTTATACCGATGGCGCCGCAGCCTGGACCGAGTTTTCCGACGGATTTGCGATTCTGATTATCTCGGAAGCCTCGCTAGCGGACTTGAATGGGAGACTGGATCGGCCGCTTCCAATGAACCGGTTTCGCCCGAATGTGGTGATCACCGATGTTGGCGCCTACGAAGAGGACCATCTCCGCGCTCTGGTAGCGGACGAAGTCGAGCTTCGTCTGGTCAAGCCCTGCACACGTTGCCAGGTTACTACTACCGATCAGGACACCGGGTTACGCAGCCTGGAGCCCCTGAGGACGTTGGGGTTCTACCGAATGAATCCCGTGTTTGGCGGCGTGACGTTCGGGCAGAACGCCATCGTTGCGCGGGGCGCCGGCGAAAAACTTTGCGTCGGGCAAAGGTTGGAGAACGTATGGAACTTCTAGGGGCTTAAATATGTGAGAAGTTCTTACGTTTCTGTCATATCTGTCGCCAATCGGATACACTTCAGCATATTCCTGCACTTACGACCCCCCGTTTCACAGACCGCACAACATTTTTGTCCTGCTAGTTCCCAGTCCGTAGCATCGCTTCAAAGATGTCAAAGGGCTCTTGCAAAGAACGGAGCCGCAGAACATCGCAAAACACCCTCTCAGAGGACATGATGAAGGGAGACCACATGTCGCTGGCGGAGGCATCCCATGTCGCAGGCATGGTGCTGCTGCTGGCGTTTTCCAGTGCATTCATCCTCTCGGCGCGTGCAGCGATCAAGCCGACCGAGCGGATGGAGTTGTCCGATTTGGTCCAACGGCTGGCGATCGACACGGCGAGCCCGGCACCGAAGTGGGGTGAAATTCGGTCCAGGCTCGGTGTCCGTTGGCTTGACTCCGCGAACCCGGCGGCCCCGCCGGTCGGTATGGATTCGGCTTCCGTCAGCAAGCACATGGCGCTGCCCATCAAGATTGGTGGCCAGCCTGCCCGCTATTCGATTCCAGCCGGAAAGCGCACGGTTCAAGGCTGGGGACTGTCGTTCTACGGCACTGAGAACGGACCGGCGGCCTTGGTAATGAGCGGCGGAGACCTATGCGACCGGCCGTGCTCGCCGGTAAATCTGGATCTGGAATCGGCCCTTCGCACGGCTAATCTGAGCTATGCGCTTGAGTGCCAGACCAAGTCGGCACGGCACCTGCGCGTGATGCTCGACGGCAAGCGGACCGCGTATGCCGCACAGTACGATCAGCCCACTACGGGCAAGACGCAGATACTTTTCTTCTGGAGTGCTCCACCCGCGGCCCTACTACGCCAGGATGGGTGCGTGACGAGCGCCCAACCGTCTGGTATCTGACCTGTTCGCTTCGTTCTGATCATCTCCTCGGCGCGGTGGTGAGTTCCCTGCGGCAGCGTATAGCAGCAGGGTATGTAAGTGGATCACGGTACAATGCTGCGCTCGTACCGCCACCATGCCATCTCAATTACTCGCCGCGTTTGTCCGGCAGCGTGCGCTCTCGGCCCTTGCCCTGGGCACGCTGCTCATCAGCTTCTTCCTCCTGCTCGGACACGCACCGCTGTTCGACGTGGACGAAGGCGCCTTCAGCCAGGCTACGCTGGAGATGTTCCAGCGCGGCGATTTTCTCTCCACCTACCTCAACGGACAGCCGCGCTACGACAAACCCATCCTGATCTACTGGCTGCAGGCGCTGAGCGTTGCGATATTCGGTGTGAACGAATTCGCGTTCCGCTTTCCCTCCGCGTTGTGCGCCACACTTTGGACAGTACTGAGTTTCCTCTTCGTCCGGCGTTGCTTCGATCTCCGCTCTGCCCTGCTCGCGGGCATCATTCTGGCGGGCTCGCTCGGCGTCTACATCATCGGACGCTCCGCCACCGCAGACGCGCTGCTCAACAGTCTGATCGCGGCATCCATGTTCTCGGCCTGGCTGCATTTGGAGACTGGGAAGCGGGTGTGGCTCTACGCTACGTTCGCGGCCATAGGTCTGGGCTTTCTCGCGAAAGGGCCGGTGGCGTTGCTGATTCCGCTGGCGGTCACATTCGTTTTTTGTTTGCTACGGCGCGATCTGAAAACCTGGGCTCGCGCCGTGTTCGACTGGCGCGGACTGCTCCTGTTCGCAGCAATCGCCCTCCCTTGGTACGCAGCCATCCTGTCGAAGGAAGGTTGGGCATTTGTGGAAGGCTTCTTCTTCAAACACAACCTGAGCCGCTTCAGCGGTCCACTGCAGGGGCATGCCGGCAGTCTGGTGTATTACATCCCGGTTGTTGTGATCGGCACGCTGCCATTCACCGCGTTGCTCTTGCCAGTGTTGGCGAACCTGAAGAGTATCTGGCGTGATGATCTGCAACTCTACCTCCTGCTCTGGTTCGTATTCGTCTTCGTGTTCTTCTCTCTATCCGGCACCAAGCTGCCGCATTACATCCTGTATGGCATGACCGGTTTGGTCGTGCTGATGGCCATATACGCGGGGGAGATGCGTTCCGCGTTCTGGGCGCTATTGCCTGCATTGCTGTTTTTCCTGGTGCTGCTGCTGTTGCCCCTGGTGGTAAGCATCGCGCTCCCATATGTGGACGACAGCTACTATCGCGAAGCGTTGTCCAATGCCAGCGGCTATTTCGGGGTCGCCTACTTTGTCGTCTGCGCTGCGGCTGCCGGGCTTACGCTCTATGGTATTTTCGACCGGCGCTTCACCACTGAGGTAAAGCTCGCGGTCATCGGCATCGCAAGTGTCTTCGCGTTGTCCGCAGTGGTGGTGCCAGTGGGCGCAGGGCTGCAGCAAGAGCCGATCAAAGAGGCGGCGCGGCTGTGCCGCGAGCGCGGGATCGAGCCCATCATGTGGCGGCTCAATGCGCCCAGCTTCAGTGTCTATCGCGGGCAACCGACACAGACGCGCGAGCCTGCCCCAGGCGATGTCGTCATCACGAAGGCGAAACGCCTGGCCGAATTGCCCGGCCTCGGCTACGAGGTGCTGTACGCTAAGAACGGCATCGTTCTGATTCGAATCAAGGCATGAGGTTTACGCCCCCTGTGTTGGTGTCGCCCAAGTCGTCATCGGTTTGGGCCGTGCCAGTCCTGGCAGCAATTGCGTTCGCGATACTGTTGGCAAGTGGCGAGAACCGGCCAGTCTTCTTCTTGATCAACAGCATCGGTCCCCAAACCAGCGATGAGTTGTGGGCCAACATCACGATCCTGGGCGACACCACGGTTGCACTTGCGCTGTGCCTGCCGTTGTGGCGCCGTCGGCCCGAGCTGCTGTGGGCGTTGGTGATCGGCGCCGCATGCAGTACCGCGTGGGTGCATGTACTGAAACCGCTGTTCGAGGTGCCACGCCCTCCCGCGGTCTTAGGCGACGCAGTGCACGTCATCGGGCCCGCGTATCGTGCGGGCTCGTTTCCGTCGGGGCACGCCACCACCAGTTTTGCGTTAGCCGGCCTGATTGTAATGGCGCTGGGCTGGCGAGCGGCCTCGCTCGTGGCGCTTGGCATCGGATTCATGGTGGCGCTTTCGCGCGCGGTAGTGGGAGTGCATTGGCCGCTGGACGTGCTGGCTGGTGCCTTCGGTGGCTGGTTGTCGGCGTTCATCGGGCTTTGGCTGGCGCAACGCACGCCGCAGATCGGACGCAAGGCCTGGGTGCAATCGATTGTCGCGGTTGTTCTTGCCGGCGGCTGCGTGGCCCTGGTTGTTGGAGTGAAGACCGGGTATCCGCAAGCTCTTTGGTTCGAACGCGGTCTGGGCGTCTTGAGCCTCACAATTACGGCAGTGCTGTTGTGGCGGGATCGCCGGGTCGATGTTCGGCGTAGCGGTTGATCGGCGTGCCGTCGTGTAGTGGATGGTAGAATCCAACCGATGCGCGTCGTCGAACCCCAGGTCTCCGTCGTCATACCCGTCTACAACGAGGAGGAGAACCTGCCTGACCTCGTGGACCGTGTGGGTATGGCGCTCGAACCAAGCGGGCATACCTTCGAGCTGATCTGCATCGACGATGGCTCGCGCGACGATTCGGCGGCAGTACTCGCACAGTTGGCCGAGTCGCGAGCATGGCTGAAACCACTATACCTCATCCGCAACTACGGCCAGTCCGCCGCGTTGCAGGCCGGATTCGATGCGGCCCGAGGCCAGATCATCTGCACCTTGGACGGCGATCTGCAGAACGATCCCGCCGACATCCCGGGCCTGCTGCAATTGCTGGACGAGCGCCCCGATGTCGACGTGATCTCCGGTTGGCGCAAAGACCGCCAGGACAGGACACTCTCCCGCAAGATTCCCTCCGTCATCGCGAACGGCATCATCTCGCGGGTCACCGGAGTCCGCCTGCACGATTACGGTTGCGCGCTGAAGCTATATCGTTCCCAGGTGATCGGCGATCTCAAGCTGTATGGCGAACTGCACCGCTTCATCCCTGCGCTCGCCGCCGAGGTAGGCGCGAACATCATCGAGGTGCCGGTGCGGCATCACGCACGCACACATGGGAAGTCCAAATACGGCATCGATCGTACCTTTCGCGTGATCCTCGACCTGCTCTGGATCAAGTTTTTCATTCGCTTCCTGCACCGTCCGATGCAGGCGTTCGGCGGAGTAGGACTGGGGATGCTCTTCATCGGACTGGTGATTCTGGGCTGGCTCACTTTCGACAAGCTGGTACTTCACCACGACATCGGTGGTCGCCCCTTGCTTCTGCTGGGAGTGCTGCTTGCACTGATCGGCGTGCAATTCGTCGCCACCGGTGTACTAGGGGAGTTGCTCACGCGCATCTACCACGAGCCCGAGGGCCGACCGCAATACGTTCTACGTCCCGCGCCGCGCGCGCGCCGACGCCCTCGCTCCGCTGATGGCGCAAGCCGGACCTCCGGCTGAGGCGGAACCGGCGCGCGCCTCGCGCCGGCATCTGAAGCTCGCTCTGCGGGTGGCTGCGGGCGTTCTCGTTCTGGCGCTGGTCGTCTGGTACGCAGATCCTGCGCAGCTCGCGCACAAGCTCTCGCGCGCGAAACCATGGCTGTTTGCGCTTGCGGTCGTCGTCTCGGTCTGCGCCAACCTCGTGTCCGCCGTCCGATGGGCGGCCATTGCCCGTGCGCTTGGCTTGGTAGCGCCTACTGCACGTCTGGCGTTGATATACGCGCGGGGAATCACCACCAATATCCTTCTGCCCGGCGCCACCGTGTCGGGCGATCTGCTTCGCAGCTACCAGCTCGCGAGTCTCGACAATCCGTTCATGCGTTCGGCGCTGTCGGTGTTCTTCGACCGGTTCAGCGGACTGTGGGTGCTCTGCGTGTTATCCCTGCTGGCTGTGGGATGGGTCGCCCTGTCGGGGGCGTCTCTGCCATTCGGCGTGCGCCAGGTCGGGTTGCTGTGGTATATCGCGCTGCTCGGTGCCATCGTTGTGGCGCCGCTGCTGCCGTGGCCGATAGCATGGCTGCGCGCAGTGCCCCTGCCTGGCATCGGTACGATCGCCCTGCGTTTGCGCGCGTTGCGCACGCGGTTGAATGATGCACGGCCTGCGCTGATCAAGTCGATCTGGTTGTCGCTGGTCGTGCAGGCGCTGTCGGCCTGTGCGCTATGGGTTTGTGGGTCGTCGGTGGGTTTGACGCTCTCATATCCGGTGATCCTCGCTGCTGCTGCACCCATCTTCATCATGGCTGCCCTTCCGCTGGGTGTGGCCGGTTTCGGCACACGCGAATTGGCGGCAGTGCTGGTGTTTGGATTTCTTGGCGTGCCCGGTGATCAGGCCACTGCTTGCGCGCTGCTCTTCGGGCTTTGTGCAGTAGCGCAAGGCATCGCCGCCGCTCCGTTGTTCCTGTTCAAAGCCTAGTTGGCGATCATCGTTGCGGCGAGTTGGCCCAAACGGATGAGGCCGCGTTCGATGCGGGGAGACCAGGTGTTTCCGCAACCGATCCGCACACAATTCTGAAAACGGCGAGTCGTAGTGAACATCGGTCCGGGCGCGACACTGATACCCTCGGCGCGCGCCCGATGAAACAACTCGAGCGCGTCGATCTTGTGTGGAAGCTCCACCCAGAGCACGAAGCCGCCGGTGGGACGGGTGACCTTGGTGCCGGCGGGAAAATGATTCGCGATGACCTCGGTCGCTTGCTGGACTTGACGCGCGAAAGCTGCACGCAGTCGGCGCAAGTGGTGATCATAGCCGCCGTTGGAGATGAACTCGGCTATGGCGGCCTGTGGCAGCTCCGGTGTGGCCACCGAGTTGATGAACTTGAGCATCTCGACCTGCTTGTAGTATCGGCCTGGGGCGATCCAACCCACGCGTAGCCCCGGCGCCAGCGTCTTGGTGAAGGACGAACACAGCAGCACGTTGCCGTCGCGATCCCAGGCTTTGGTCACGGGCGGGCGCGAGGCGCCGAAGTGGATCTCTCCGTAGATGTCATCCTCGATGAGGGGGATGCCGCGCGCTTCCAGCAACGACACCAGGCGCGCCTTATTCTCGTCCGGCATGAGCGCTCCGAGTGGATTGCTGAAGTTGGGGATGACCATGACAGCCTTCACCGCCCCGCGTCTTTGCGTGGCGAGATCGATCGCCTCGAGTGACATGCCGTCTCGCGGGTGTGTCGGTATCTCGAGTGCTTTCAGTCCCAGGCTCTCGATGATCTGGAGAAGCGCGAAGTAAGTGGGCGATTCTAGGGCGATGGTGTCCCCTGGCCGTGCGACCGCGCGGAGCGCGAGATTGAGCGCTTCGATGCAGCCGTTGGTCACGATGATCTCGTCGGGACTCAATTTGCAGCCGAACTCCACGGAGCGGCGCGCGATCATGGAGCGCAACCGTGCATGGCCCGTCGACATCGCGTAAGCGCCCAGCAGCTCCGGATGTCGGCGCCCTTCGGAGTTGGCTAGCCGTAACAATTTATCGTTGGGGAAGAGTTCCACGGCAGGGCAGGCCGCACCAAGCGGGATCACATTCGCGTCGCGCGAGGATTCCAGCACCTCCATGACAAGCTGGGTGACACCGACAAAGCGTGGCGCGGCCGGTGGTCGCGATGCGGCCGGCTCGGCGAGCGGGTTCGTGCGAGCCAGAACGAAGTAGCCTGATTTCGGTCGCGCCTCGATCAGGCGCTGATTCTCAAGGTGCCGGTAGGCCTGCACGGCCGTAGCGATGCTCACGCGGTGCTGCGTGGAGAGTCGACGCACGGAGGGCAGGCGATCGCCGGCTCTCAGCGTTCCCGCATGGATCGCTTCGGATAGCCGCGTCGCGAGTGACTCGTAAAGGTGGAGGCTAGTGTCCATGGATGCTCATCCTCGCGCAGTCGCGTGCATACGAACAGGCACAGAGGGCGGCTTCGTCGACCATTACAGATGGTTATCGTTCTATTCTGTACCGGTCCAAATTCTAGCACCGTATGTCTGTACCGGTATTGTGCTTCTCCCTAAGATGAGGGCATGCCTAACGCTGGGAGCGCGAACATGATTGCCCTCGAGAATGAAACCTCTGTGCGAGTGAAGGCGGGGACCGCGGTAGAGATCGCCTGTGTCTCGGGTGTGCTATGGGTGACCCAGGAAGGCGATGTGCGCGACATGTTCCTGGCCCCGGGAGAATCTCTCCGCCTGGCCGGACGCGGCCTGACGATCGTCACGGCATTGGAACCGTCGCTTGTTCGTCTGATCGAGGACGCCAAGCCGAGCGTGGGCTCGGGCGCGTGGTCGCGTGTGTATCGCTGGGTGCGTGTGGCGACCGCTGCGTTACTGCGGCCATTCAGCGTCGTGCCGCGCACGCTGTTGCTCAAGCGTTGAGGTTCGCTGCGGTCAGTCCGTCCGTGTCGATGACAATCCGGTGACGAGCCCAGTTGATCAGTCGGTGATAGGCCCTCGCTGATCAGTCGGTGATGAGACCTTGGTCTCGTTCCGGCAGCGCCGGAGCATCCTCCTTCAAGTCGACACCCGACAGCTTGCGACGACGTGCTTCGGAAAGAAGGAAGTACAGTTTATGCGCTGCTGCCGCATAGCCCAGGCCCTCCGGTCGAATGTTCGATATGCAGTTGCGCTGAGCGTTGGTGCGTCCGGGCACGGGGTCGTAAGTGAGGTAGACGCCCAAACTGTCTGCGGCGCTCAGTCCGGGCCGCTCGCCGATCAGCATCACGGCGATGCGCGCTGACAGCAAAGCTCCGATCTCATCACCCACTGCCACCCGTCCCTGGGACACCAGGATCAGCGGTGCAAGGCGCCAGCCCGCGTCTTTCAATCTTGCGCCGATGTGTCCGAGCAGCGGGGCAGCGTGACGCTCTACCGCCAGCGCGGACAGCCCATCGGATACTATGAACACGACATCGAATGGCTCGCGCGCAGCTGGGCGCCTCTCGAGCATCAGCTTCGAAGGGCCGTCGAGGATACGCCCGAGATCAGGGCGCTGAATGAAGGTCCGGCGATGCTTGGCGGCACTCGTGAGCGCGAGCGTCTCCAAGCCGCAAGCGGCCAGGGAGTCTCGTAAAGTATCGAGCGCCAGATCGCGATGGACCGCATCGCGTGCCCGAGCATGGGCCGACTGGAACTCGAGGAGTGCACGCGTCGGGATGCTGGACCCGGCGCGCCCGAGCGCGATGCGCGCATTGGTGAATTTGGCGAGAAGCTTCCAAGGGTCCGCTGGGACAGAAGAAGATGGGTCGGACATCGTGCTTGGGCTGTCAATCCCGTGCAATAGCCAGCAGCGGATGGGTCGGGCCGATTGCCTTCAATCGTGTTTCGCCATCGAAAATATCCATTTGCCGCAACCACGTCTCGAACTCTGGTGCAGGCCGCAGTCCCAACAGCTGTCGTAGATAGAGCGCGTCGTGGAACGAGGTGCTCTGATAGTTGAGCATGATGTCGTCGGCACCGGGCACGCCCATGATGTAGTTGCAACCGGCCGCACCGAGGAGCGTCAGAAGGACGTCCATATCGTCCTGGTCCGCATCGGCGTGGTTGGTGTAGCACACGTCCACTCCCATGGGAACGCCAAGCAACTTACCGCAGAAATGGTCCTCGACTCCGGCACGAATGATTTCGCGGCCATTGAGATATTCCGGCCCGATGAAACCGACCACGCTGTTGACGAGCAACGGTTCGAACATCCGCGCCACTCCGTAAGCGCGTGCTTCGAGTGTCTGCTGATCGACCCCGTGGTTAGCATTGGCGGACAGCGCGCTGCCTTGGCCTGTCTCGAAGTACATGACGTTGCTGCCGAGCGTGCCGCGCCCGAGTTCGCGCGCGGCCTGGTTGGCTTCGGCGAGTAGCCCCAGGGTCACGCCGAAGCTTTCATTGGCGGATTGGGTTCCAGCGATTGATTGGAACACCAGATCGACGGGTGCGCCGCGCTCGATCGCTTCGAGGGTCGTACTGACGTGGGTCAACACACAGGACTGTGTAGGGATACGATAGGTCTCGCGAATCTCATCGAGCATGCGCAGAAGCATCATCACCTGCCGAACATTGTCGGTCGCCGGGTTGATGCCGATCACCGCGTCGCCGGCGCCGTATAGCAGTCCATCCAGGATGCTTGCCGCAATGCCCTTGGGATCGTCCGTGGGGTGATTGGGCTGCAGTCGGGTCGACAGCCGCCCGGACAGACCGAGCGTGTTACGGAAGCGGCTGACCACACTGCACTTTGCTGCGACCAGGACTAGGTCCTGAATGCGCATGAGTTTGGACACTGCCGCAACCATTTCCGGCATGAGTCCGGGTACGAGGCGGGCGAGCGTTGCGCTGTCCACCTCATAGGACAACAACCAGTCGCGGAATTCGCCTACTGTCAGATGGCGAATCG
>Ga0207689_10000909_pt1 | contig 28382 bp, 23 predicted proteins | sample KBSMisM52_FD_184312 | JGI IMG/M metagenome (GOLD analysis project Ga0207689, IMG submission 184312) | Miscanthus rhizosphere microbial communities from Kellogg Biological Station, Michigan, USA - KBS Miscanthus M5-2 (SPAdes) (version 2) | ecosystem: Host-associated > Plants > Roots >...
CGGCTTCGGTCCGGCTCCGCCCCGCTCAGCAACGGCCTTTTATGAAATTTGTAACGATTGGCACTACTTCGATCCGCGCACCTGAACGGTGAGTGAACCGAGATACACGAACAGCTTGCACCAGCCCGCATGATCATTGCAACTTGCAATTTCTTGACCCGAGGGTAGCTTCTTATTCGGGTTCGCGGCCGCCACGGCGGGGTTACGTGCGGGTTGATGAACAACCGCCGGAAAGGCACACTGAACCGGATTCGGGATTGATCGATTGTCCGGAGGTGCTCCGTGGCGGGCCGACGGGGCAGCCCGACGTTACGGCGTCGCCAGCTCGGGCAGGAACTGCGCCGGTTGCGCGAGGCGGCCGGAACCACCATCGACCAGGTAGCCGAGCGGCTCAACTGTTCCGCGTCGAAGATTTCCCGGATCGAGACCGGTCAGTCGGGCGTGAGCTCGCGCGAGGTCCGCGACATCCTCGCCGCGTACGAGGTCGAAGGTGAACTCGCCGAGTGGCTCGTCGAGATGGCCCGGGAGGCCAAGCAGCGCGGCTGGTGGCAGCTTTACGGCACCGTTCTCACCAGTGCCTACGTCGGCTTGGAGGCCGCGGCGGCCGAACTTCGCTCGTTCGAACCGCTGGTGATTCCGGGCCTCCTGCAGACGGAGGAATACGCCCGGGCAATGGTGCTCGCCGGTTGGCCAGACATGTCCACCGAAGAAGTGGAGCAGCGGATCCGTGTCAGAATGAAGCGCCAGTCGTTGCTCTTTCAGGATGACCCGCTTCAACTCTCGATCATCCTGGACGAGGCCGCGCTGCGACGCCCCGTCGGGGGGATCGACGCGATGCGGCGGCAGCTCGACAAGCTGGTCAACGCGGCAGGGCTGCCCCACGTCACGCTCCAGGTGTTGCCGCTGTCGGCCGGCGCGCATGGGGGGATGGACGGTGCGTTCACCATCCTGCTGTTCGAAGAGCAGGCCAACCAGAACCTGGTTTTCGCGGCCAACGGGGCTGGTGGACTGTTCCTGGAGAAAGACGACGAGATAGAGCGGTACGCGAGCATCTTTGCCGGGCTCCAACGCGGCGCGCTGTCGCCAACGAGGTCGATCGAGATGATCGCGACCATGGCAAAGGAGCCGTAGTGGAGATCGAGACCAAAGGTCTGCGCGTCAACCTCACAAATGCCGTGTGGCAGAAGAGCAGTCGAAGCGGCCCGTACTCGGACAACTGCGTGGAGATCGCGTTCGTCGACGGCGCCATCGCGATGCGCGACTCCAAGCACCCGGACGGGCCGGTGCTGCTGTTCACCGCCGAAGAGTGGGACGCGTTCGTCGAGGGCGCCAAGGACGGCGAGTTCGACGTCGACTGATCGGCCCGCATCCCGGTAGGGCTTGGACTCCGGCCGAGCCGGAGACGAGGCCGGAGTCCAAGATCCGAAAGTTCGCCTACCGGGGGAGGCGACAAAGGGGCAAACCGGGCGTCGCCCGGCTCCCGCCTGTTCGTTGTACCAGGTGGCGTGGCTCATTCCACGCCAACGCGCCGCCGCAGACGGAGGTTTGCGGCCGGGGCGGCCAGAAGCAACGAAGGCAGGCGACCCGATGACCACTGGCTCAGACGACCTGGGCAACGGCGCGGCCAAGACCGAGGACCGGTTTGCCGGCCAACTCGGTTACCGGCCGCGCGGCACCCGCGACGGCGGATCGCTACCCGCCAGCACCCGCACCGACGGCCCGAGGGGAAGCGGGCCGCTCAATGGTGGGCCGCTGAACGGGACCCCGCTGGGCGGGCCGTTGAACGCCATCCCGCTCGGGATCGGCAACCCGCTGTCCGGCAGTCCACTGGACGGTATGTCCGACGACTTCGGCTCCCGCAACGGGAGCCACCTCGGATCACCGTTGCATATCGAAAACCCCATAGCATCGACGCTCACGGAACCCACGTTGCCCGAATCGGATGCGGCGGATGCCGATCTTTCCTTCCGTGAGCCCGTCGCGATCTCCGCGGACTCGTGGCTCGACTCGCCCGGAAAGGGCGTCGCCGACCACCCGCTTTTGCGTGGATTGCTCCTTGAATTGCCGCCCAAAGGGGCAACGCTGCAGGTCCAATGGCTCGACCGTTGGTTCGAGGCGGCCCGTTCGATTCTCGAGCTGCTCTACCGCTTCGAAGACAAGCGAGACTGAGTGGAGACCCGAGAGCAGCAAAACAACAATTAGACCTCCTCCGATGTAGGACTTCAATACCTATCTATTAGCCAATCACCTGAATATCCTCTCCTCCAATCGACGGACCCTACTCGCTGGTAGGCGTGCCACAAGCACGGCCCGAAGGGTCCGTCCGCAGGGGAGGAGAAGAGATGGCACCTCCGGAGTCGACCACCGGACAGGCACCCTCGGCCACCGTCCGATGGCGTCGGAAGCTGTTCGGCTTCACGACGGCGGCGCTCACAGTGGGCGCGGTCGCCGTCGGGTCGCCGGCCGCAGCGGCACCGGCGGAGGGCTCGATCCGCGACGCGGGTACGGCCGAGGTCGTGGCCGACAGCTACGTTGTCGTGCTCAAGTCCGACGGCGCGAGCGTCAACAGCCGGACGCAGTCCCTCGCCGGCAAGTACGGCGCGTCGGTCAAGCACACCTACACCAGCGCGCTGCGCGGGTTCTCGGCGACGATGAGCGAGGCCCGCGCCAAGCGGCTCGCCGCCGACCCGGCCGTGGACTACGTCCAGCGCGACGGCGTCTACAGCATCTCCGCCACCCAGAGCCCGACGCCCTCGTGGGGCCTGGACCGCATCGACCAGCGGGCGCTCCCGCTGAACAACTCGTATACCTATCCCACGACGGCGTCGAACGTGCACGCGTACGTGATCGACACCGGCATCCGCGTCACACACACCGACTTCGGTGGCCGGGCCGTCAGCGGCCGGGACACCGTCGACAACGACACCAACGCCGACGACTGCCACGGGCACGGCACGCACGTGGCCGGCACCATCGGCGGGACGAGCTTCGGCGTCGCGAAGGGCGTCCAGTTGGTCGCCGTCCGGGTGCTGAACTGTCAGGGCAGCGGCTCGACCGCCGGCATCGTCGCGGGCATCGACTGGGTGACGGCCAACGCCATCAAGCCGGCCGTGGCGAACATGAGCCTCGGCGGTGGCGCCGACACCACGCTCGACAGCGCGGTGGCGAACTCGATCGCGTCCGGCGTGACGTACGGGATCGCCGCCGGCAACGGCGACATCTTCGGCAACCCGCAGAACGCCTGCAACACCTCGCCGGCACGCACCCCGACCGCGATCACCGTGGGGGCAACCCAGAGCAACGATGCCAAGGCCTCGTTCTCCAACTACGGCACGTGCCTCGACATCTTCGCGCCGGGCGTGAGCATCACGTCGGCGTGGCGCACCAGCGACACGGCCACCAACACGATCAGCGGCACGTCGATGGCGACGCCGCACGTCGTGGGCGCCGCGGCGCTCGTGCTGGCGGCGTCACCGGGCCTCACGCCCCAGCAGGTCCGCGACACGCTCGTCAACAACGCGACCAGCGGCGTGGTGACGAACCCGGGCACGGGTTCGCCGAACAAGCTGCTGTTCGTCGGCGACGGCGGCCCCCCGCCGCCGCCCCCGCCGACCGGCTGCTCGGGCACCAACGGAACCGACGTCGCCATCCCGGACGCCGGCTCGGCCGTGACCAGCAGCATCACGATCAGCGGCTGTGGCCACGCCACGGCATCGGCGACGAGCACGGCGGAAGTGCACATCGTGCACACCTACCGCGGTGACCTCGTCATCGACCTGCTCGCGCCCGACGGCTCGTCCTACCGGCTGAAGAACAGCAGCGGCAGCGACGGCGCCGACAACGTGAACCAGACGTACACCGTCAACCTCGCCAGCGAGGGCACGAACGGCACGTGGCGCCTCCAGGTGCGCGACGTCTTCTCGGTCGACACCGGCCGCATCGACAGCTGGACGCTGACCGTCTGAGATCCACCACACGACGGGGCCGCGCTTGCGGGCGCGGCCCCGTTGCTTGTCAATAAGGTGACGACGTGAGCGATGCGAAGATCGAACTTCACGTGCACCTCGAGGGCAGCGTCCGTCCGGCAACCCTGCTGGAGATCGCCCGCCGCAACGACGTCGCGCTGCCCGTCGACACCGTCGAGGACCTCGCGAAGCTGTACGAGTACACCGACTTCAGCCAGTTCATCAAGGTCTGGCTGATGACCACGCAGTGCCTGCGCACCGCCGACGACTTCCGCCGCATCACCGTCGAGTACGCCGAAGAGGCGGCCGGGTTCGGCGCCGTCTACCTCGAGGCGGTCTGCTCGCCCGCGCAGTGGGTGGCGTTCGGGCAGGCAACCTGGGACGAGATGCTCACCGGTTACGTGGAAGGTGCGGCCGAGGCCCGGGACCGCTTGGGCGTCACCGTCGCCTTCACCCCTGACCTGTACCGCGGCCTCGACCCGGCCATCGCGGAGGACTGCGCCCGGGTCTGCGTGCGCTACCGCGACCGTGGCGTGGTCGGCCTCGGCATCGGCGGGCCGGAGAAGGACATGTCGATCGAGCCGTACCGCACCGCGTTCGCGATCGCCCGCGACGGCGGCCTCGGCGTGGTGCCGCACTCCGGCGAGGCCGACGGGCCGGAGTCGATGCGCGAGGTGCTCACGCTCGACCCGGACCGCCTGCGGCACGGCATCCGCGCCGTCGAGGACCCGGACCTGCTCACCGAGATCGTCGAGCGCGGCCTGGTGCTCGACGTGTGCCCGACGTCGAACCTGCGCACCGGCGTCGTGCCCAGCCTCGCCGAGCACCCGCTGCCGCGGCTGCGCGCCGCCGGTGTGCCGTGCACCATCAACACCGACGACCCGGCGATGTTCGGCACCGACCTCGGACGCGAGTACGAGGTGGCGGCCGAGCTTGGCGTGTCGGCCAGGGATGCGTTCGTGGCCGGTGTCGCGGGCGCGCTCTGCGACGACGAAACGCGCGCCCGGCTGACGGCATTAGCGTAATGATCGTCTATGGGTCAATAGACGCTCGTCGGTATTGACAGATCCCGAACGATTGCCGGATCGGGACAACTCGCCACGCCGGCCAAACGGTGTCAACAGTCAGGACATCCATCCATCGACCTGACTGGAGAACGGATGCGACCGCGAATCCGGGCGGCCGGTGCCTTACTGGCCGCCACCGTCCTCGTCGCCCCGTCGGTGCTGGTTGGTACGGCCGGACCGGCCGCCGCCGCGCCCGGCGGCACGCCGGCGAGATCCGCGCCGACCACCACATTCGCCCCGACGGCGACGCGCCCCGTCACCGTCACGCTCGTCACCGGCGACAAGGTGACGGTCCTCGGCCCCGACCGGGCCACCGTCCGGCGCGGCAAGGGCCGCACCGACGTCACCTTCATGACCAGCCGCGCGGACGGGCACCTGCGCGTGATCCCCAGCGACGCGCTGCCGATGCTCGCCGCGGGAACGCTGGACGCGCGCCTGTTCGACATCACCACGTTGCTCTCGTTCGGCTACGACGACCGCCGCGACAACCTGCCCCTGATCGTCACCGGCCCGCCCGGCGGCACGGCTGCGCGCGCCACGACGTCGGGAATCATCAGCACGCGGGCCGTGCCGGGCGGCACGGCCCTGCACGCCGCGAAGGCCGAACTCGGTTCGGTCTGGCAGAGCCTCTCGGCCGGCGTCCGCGCGGCCGGCGCCGCGCGGACCGGCGCCGCCCCCGCCAAGATCTGGCTCGACGGCCTGCGCAAGCCGACGCTGAAGGAGAGCGTCCCGCAGATCGGGGCGCCGACGGCGTGGGCCGCCGGGTTCGACGGCAGCGGCGTCAAGGTCGCCGTGGTGGACAGCGGCGTCGACAGCACCCATCCCGACCTCGCCGGCCGGGTCGCCGCCGCACAGAACTTCACCACCGTCGACTCCGACACCCTCGACCGGGTGGGCCACGGCACCCACGTGGCCGCCACGATCGGCAGTACCGGCGCCGCGCCGGGCGGGTACAAGGGCGTCGCGCCCGGCGCCTCGCTGCTCTCGGCGAAGGTGTGCGTCGACTACGGCTGCGAGGAGTCCTGGATGCTCGCCGGCATGCAGTGGGCCGCCGAGCAGGGCGCCAAGGTCATCAACATGAGCATCGGCGGCGGCGACACGCCCGAGCAGGACCCGATCGAGGCCGCCGTCGAGCGGATCACGGACGAGTTCGGCGCGCTGTTCGTCATCTCCGCCGGTAACGACGGGTTCTTCGGCGACGAGACCGTCAGCTCGCCGGGCAGCACCGACTCCGCGCTGACCGTCGGCGCGGTGGACAAGTCCGACAACCTGGCGGACTTCTCCAGCCGCGGCCCGCGCATCGGTGACGGCGCCATCAAGCCCGACATCACGGCGCCGGGTGTCGACATCGTCGCGGCCCAGAGCAAGGACGGTTTCATCGGCACGCCTGTCGGTGACTCGCACGTGATGCTGTCCGGCACGTCGATGGCGTCGCCGCACGTCGCCGGGTCGGCCGCGATCCTGGCCCAGGAGCACCCGAACTGGACACCGGCCCAGTTGAAGGCGGCGCTCATGGCGTCGGCGAAGCCCAGGGACGGCGTCGGGGTCTACGCGCAGGGCGCCGGCCGGGTGGACGTCGCCCGGGGCATCACCCAGACCGTGTTCACCGACCCGCCGAGCGTCAGCTTCGGCCGCCAGCTCTGGCCGCACGGCGACGACAAGCCCGACGCCCGCACGGTCACCTACCGCAACACCGGCACCGCCGACGTGACGCTCTCGCTCAGCCTCGCCGGCAACCTGCCGGCCGGGCTGTTCAGCCTGTCCGCGTCGACGCTCACCGTGCCCGCCGCCGGCACCGCGTCGGTGACCCTGACCTCCGACACCCGGGCCAACGTCCCCGACGCGCGGCACGGCGGGCACCTCGTGGCCACCGCCGGCGACCAGCGGGTGGTGACGCCGTTCGCGGTGGACAAGGAGGTCGAGAGCTACGACGTCCAGGTCAGGCGGATCGACCAGGCCGGCGCGCCGACCGGCGCCGGCGCGGCGTTCCTCGTCGACCAGGCCAGCGGCCGCGGCTTCGACATCTTCAGCCCCGAGCCGACGGTGACGGTGCGGGTGCCGAAGGGCACCTACTCGGCCGTCGGGTTCATCGAGCAGGGCGAGTTCCCGGACATCAAGATCGCCCTCGTCGTGGATGCGACAGTCGTCGTCGACAGGGCCCTCACCGTCACCCTGGACGCGCGGAAGGCGAAGCCGGTGTCGATCACCGTGCCGAAGTCGGACGCCGCCGGGGTCCTTGCCGACGTCGGTGTCGAGGTCCGGTCCGACGGCGGGTCGTCGAGCTTCAGCGTCGGCGGGAACGACTTCACCGGCGTGACGGTTGGGCAGACCGACCCGAAGGAGCGCAACGACCGGGTGTCCGGCACCATCAGTTCGCAACTGGTGAAGGGTCCGCTGCCGGAGGAGGGCCCGCTGGAGCCCTCGCCGTACGCGTACTTCCTCACCTACGGAACGGCCGGCCAGGTGCCGACCGGGTTCACCAAACGGGTCACCGACCGGGACGTCGCCACGGTGAACACCACGTACGCGACCCAGGGCGTGCCGACGGCGGACACCGGCACCTTCGGGATCTACAACGACGCCCCGTTCGCGTCCTCGGCGATCACGCCGGTCACGCTGCCCGGCAGCCGGGTCGACTACTACTCGACCGCCCCCGGCGTCGAGTGGGTGCGCGACGTCATCGAGGGTGGCTTCGAGGACATGCAGACCTGGCTGTCGTCGCCGCGCACCGCGTTCGCGCCCCGCACCTACCAGGAGCGGCGCAACTTCGCGGTGTTCGGGCCGGGCTTCCTGGCGGGCGGCTACGGCATCGCCCGGCTGGGCAACGACATGCAGGTCGCCTCGTCGATGTTCTCGCCGGCCGGCGACTGGGTCGGCGACTCGGCGACGGCCACCGGCCGCACCGTCGTCGAGCGCAACGGCCAGGTGATCTTCGACCAGCCGCAGATCGGTGCGTTCCTGACCGGCGTCGCGGCGGAGGACTCGGCGTACCGGGTCCGCATCGAAGCCACGCGGGGCGCGCCGAACACGCTGTCGACGACGGTCACCGGCGAGTGGACCTACCGGTCGGGCACCGTGCCGGGTGACACCCCGCGCAACCTCGCGGCCTCGGCCGTGCGGTTCGCGCCGCCGCTGACCGACCGCAACACCGCGCCGGCCGGCAAGGTGTGGCTGGTGCCCGTCGAGGTGCAACGGCAGTCGGACTCGGCGGCCGGCCGGGCCCGCACGCTGACCGTCGAGGTGTCCTTCGACGACGGCGCGACGTGGCGCGCGGTGCCGGTGCTGCGCTTCGGCCAGCACGCGCTGGTCGCGGTGCACAACCCGGCGGCGGGCTTCGTCTCGTTCCGGGCCGCCTCGGCCGACGCGGCGGGCAACACCGTCAAGCTGACGGTGATCCGCGGCTACGCCGTCGGCTAAACGGGGAACGTGGTCAGCCGCTCCTCCGCCGCCGGCGGGGGAGCGGCTTTCCACATCTTCGTCTTCTGGGCGGTGAGCCGGGCCAGGTAGGCGGGGTTGAGCAGCAGGTAGCGGCGCCACAGCCGGCGCGGTTCGAGGCCGAGCCGCCACAGCCACTCCAGCCCGCGCTTCTGCATCCACGGCGGCGGCTTGCGCAACTGGCCGGCGTGGTAGTCGAATGCGGCGCCCACGGCGAGCAGCGGGGCGTCGACGAGTGGGCGCATCGCGTACACGAACTGCTCCTGACGGGGGCAGCCGAGCCCCACCAGCACCACCCGCGCTCCCGAGTCGCGGATCCGGGCCGCGATCTCGGCGGCCTCACCGTCGGCCGCGAGCCGGAACTTCGACGGCTCGGACCCGACGATCTTCAGGTCCGGGAACTCCCTGTGCAGGGCGGCGGTCAGCCGCTCCAGCGTGGGCTCGGTCGAGCCGTACAGATATACCGGCAGGCCCTCGGCCGCGGCGGCCGCGAGGACGTCACGGGTGAGGTCGGGCCCGTAGACCCGGTCGGCCAGGGCCGCCTTGTGCAGCGAGTTCAGCGCCCAGCGCACCGGCTGGCCGTCGGGCGTCACCAGGTCGAACGAGTTCAACCGGGCGCCGTGCGCGCGGTCCTGCACCCCGGTCATCACCCCGTGGACCGCGAGCGCGGTGACGGCGAGCGGGCGCCCCTCGCGGGCGGCGGCGAGCACCTTGGCCGTGGCCGCCTCGTAGTCGACGGCGTCGACGAGCACGCCCAGGACGCTGCCCTTGCCCTTGTCGATCACGGCTGCCACCGGTCGACGTTGGCCTCGTAGATCTCCTGCATGATGGCCGGCACGTCGTAGACCTGCTTCCATCCCGGGTAGTCGGCCTGGAAGGCGGCGTTGGAGCCGATCCACCAGATGTGGTCGCCGACCCTGTTCTGGTCGACGTACTCGGTGATCATCTCGATGCCGCTGATCTTCCCGGCGAGCGCGAACGCCTCGAGGTTCGACACGTTCGAATGCCGCCCGCCGCCCAGGTTGTAGACGGCCGCGGAGCGGGGCGCCCGGAAGAACGCCTCGAACGCCGCGACGACGTCGTGGCTGTGGATGGCGTCGCGGACCTGCTTGCCCTTGTACCCGAAGATCTTGTACGTGCGGCGCTCCATGTTGCAGCGCATGACGTACCCGAGGAAGCCGTGCAGTTCGGTGGCGCTGTGCGCCGGCCCGGTCAGCGTGCCGCCCCGGAAGCACGCCGTGCGCATGTCGAAGTACCGGCCGTACTCCTGAACCATGATGTCGGCGGCCACCTTGGAGGCGCCGAAGACGGAGTGCAGGCAGGCGTCGATCGGCATGTCCTCGGCGATGCCGTCGGCGTACGGGTGGGCCGGGTCGATCTCCCACCGCGTCTCCTGCTCGGTGAGCGGCAGCGAGTTCGGCCGGTCGCCGTACACCTTGTTGGTGGAGCAGTGGATGAACGGCGCCTCGATGCAGTGCTGCCGCACGTTCTGCAGCACGTTGAGCGTGCCCGTCGCGTTGATGTCGAAGTCGGTGTACGGGTCACGCACCGCCCAGTCGTGGCTCGGCTGGGCCGCGGTGTGCACCACCAGGGCGATGTTGCGGCCGTACCGGGCGAAGATGCGGCCGAGTTCGGCCCGGTCCCGGATGTCGACGTTGTGGTGGGAGTACGCGTCGCCGAGTTCACTCGTCAGCCGGACGACGTTCCACGCGGTGGACGCCTCCGGGCCGAAGAACTCGCGGCGCATGTCGTTGTCGATGCCCACCACGTCGAGGCCGAGCCCGGCGAAGTGCCGCACCGCCTCGGACCCGATAAGGCCGGCCGAGCCGGTCACCACCGCAACGCTCATGTCCGTTCGTCTCCTCCGGGAGGAATGGGCACCGTCGGTAAACATAACGAAGGGCCCGCCTGGACGTAGGCGGGCCCTGTTACCTGTGGGGAAGGGGGGAGTTGAACCCCCACGCCCTTTCGGGCACACGGACCTGAACCGTGCGCGTCTGCCATTCCGCCACTTCCCCGGAGTGCGGCTGCGGCAAAGTTATAGCACTGTTGCGGCACCACGTATTTCTGGGCCGCCAACGCCGATAACTCGCGCTTACGCGCTACCGTGGCCGCTGACGCCCCGGAAGAGTAGCACGAGGTGGCCGTCCGGCGTGCATACCGGAGTGCGGTCGGCGGATACCATCATGTCCTCGGGACCCGAGGAGGAGCCGGTGAGTGTGCTGCAGCGCTTCGAGAAGCGCCTAGAAGGTCTGGTCGAGGGGGCCTTCGCCAAAGTCTTCAAGGGGGTCGTCCACCCCGTGGAGATCCTCAACGCCATGCAACGGGAGGCGGAGGCGCACAAAGCCATCCTCGCCGGTGGTCGAACACTGGTCCCGAACAGGTACGTCATCGACCTGTCACCGTACGACCACTCCCGGTTGGCGCCGTACGCCGCCGCGCTCGCCCAGGAGCTCGCGCAGTCGCAGGCCGAGTTCATCGGTGAGCAGGGCTGGACCGTGTACGGCGACGTGATCGTCGAGATCGAGCGCGGCGAGGGCCTCGACACCGGCATGTTCCGGGTCACCGCCGAGGTCTACACCGGTGGTGACGTCGCGCCGCAGCCCTACCAGTCCGACCCGTACCAGCAGCCGGCCGGCGGCGGCGGGTACCAGCAGGGTGGGGGTCCCGGTGGCCCGGCGCGTAACGTGCGGCTGATGTCGAGCGACGGGCGGGCCTACCCGCTCTCGATCGGGTCCACCGTCATCGGCCGGGGTGACCAGGCGAACCTCCGCCTGCCCGACGTCGGCATCTCGCGCCGGCACGCCCGCCTGGACTTCGACGGCTCGCAGGTGGTGCTCACCGATCTCGGCTCGACCAACGGCACCATGGTCAATGGTCAGCGCGTGTCCGCGGTGGCGCTCAACGGCGGCGACGTGGTGCAGCTCGGTACCACCACCCTGACGTTCCGTCTGGACTGACGTGTCAAGCCAGCCGGAGTTCCACCCCACTCAGGGATAGGCGGTCCATGCCGGAGTTCGTCCTCACCGTGGCACGGTACGGGTTCCTCGTGCTGCTGTGGATATTCGTTTTCACCGTGGTCGGTGTCATCAGGCGCGACCTGTTCGCGGGGTCCCGCGCCAGTCGCATCGTGGCCGCGCCGCGCGGCGTCGGCGCGCCCGCCGCGCCGGCGGGTGGCCGTCCGGCGCGCACCAAGCGCGGCCGGGTCGCGCGCCAGCTGGTGGTGACGGCGGGTGCGCTGGCTGGCACCCGCATCACCCTCGCCGAGGCACCGATCTCGATCGGCCGGGCCGAGGACTCCACGCTCGTGATCACCGACGACTATGCTTCCGCACGCCACGCCCGGCTCGTACCCCGCGCCGGCCAGTGGTACATCGAAGACCTTGGCTCCACCAACGGCACGTACCTCGACCGCGGCAAGGTCTCCGCACCCACCCCCGTCCCCCTCGGCGTGCCGATTCGGATCGGCCGCACGTCCCTCGAGTTACGGCCATGACACTGACTCTGCGGTACGCGGCGCGCAGTGACCGCGGTCTGATCCGGAGTGGGAACCAGGACTCCGTGTATGCAGGCCCGCGGCTGCTCGCCGTGGCCGACGGCATGGGTGGCATGGCCGCCGGTGACGTCGCGAGCAACATCGTGATCGGCACCCTGGCGCCGCTCGACGAGGACGTGCCGGGCGGCGCGCTCCTCGACGCGCTGCGCGGCGTGGTCGAGTCCGCGAACCAGCAACTGCGCGACACCGTCGACGCGAACCCGGCCATGGAGGGCATGGGCACCACGCTCACCGCCATGCTGTTCTCGGGCAGCAAGATCGGCATGGTGCACATCGGCGACTCCCGGGCCTATGTGCTGCGCGACGGCGAGTTCGGCCAGATCACCAAGGACGACACGTACGTCCAGATGCTGATCGACGAGGGCCGGATCACGCCGGAGGAGGCCGACAGCCACCCGCAGCGGCACCTGCTCTACCGGGCGCTCGACGGCCGCGACGCCGAACCCGAGTACTCGGTGCGCGAGGCCCACGCCGGCGACCGGTACCTGCTGTGCAGCGACGGCCTGTCCGGCGTGGTGAGCGCCGAGACGATCGCCGCGACGCTGCGCGAGTACGTCGACGCCAACCAGTGCGCCGAGCGCCTCGTCCAGCTCGCCCTGCGGGGCGGCGGCCCGGACAACATCACCGTCATCGTGGCCGATGTCACCGACGGTGACATCACCGAGTCGGTGCCGATCGTCGGCGGCGCGGCGGCCCGCGACCGGGGCATGGCCACGTCGGCCGACGAGACGATGGCCGCCGCCCGCGCCTCGGCCGTCACCGCGCCCCGATCGGCGACGCCCGAGCCCGAGACCGGCGGCTCCGACGACGACGACGAACGCCCGCGCCGGCACCCGCTGCGCGCCCTGGCCATCACCCTCGTGCTGATCGTCCTGCTCGCCGGCGCCCTGTACGGCGGCTACTACTACACCCAGTCGCGCTACTACGTGGGCGTCACCGACGACGGCACGGTTGCCGTGTTCCAGGGGGTGCCGGGCGAGATCGCCGGACTGGAGCTGCACTCGGAGCACAAGCGCAGCGCCACGAATGTCAATGATCTGACCGATGTCGCGCAGGACGCCGTTCGCAAGGGCATCGCCGCCGAAAGCAAGGCCGATGCCGAGAAGAAGATGGACGACCTGACCACCGACCAGCTCAAGCTGTGCCCGCCGGGCCCGACCCCGTCCGGGCCGGACCCGGATCCGAACGACTATCCGTCCGGGTCGGCGCCCCCGTCGCCGGCGGGCAACGTGAACGGTTCGGCCTCGCCGTCGAGCACACCGGACCCGACGACCGGCGACAGCGAGTCGGCCACGGCCAAGCCCAGCAAGTCGCCGAGCAACTGCCGCAATCCCTGAACCGCGCGCCGGCTCGCCGCGTAATTGTTCCGACCGACCGACCGACCAAGCCCACCTGAACCGACGAGCGAAGGACATGACGTGACCGCCCCCGCCACTCCGGCCCCCCAGCCGCCGCCCGCGAGCAACGCTCACGGGCCGGCCGGCCAGTCGGCGCCGGCCGGGCGCCGGCCGCGTACCCGCCGCAACGTCGAACTGGCGCTGCTCGTGTTCGCGCTCATGCTGCTCCTCGGCTACATGGCCGCGATGGAGGCCGGTGCCCTGGGAGAGATCAGCGGCGACTTCTGGGTCCCGGTGGCCATCCTCGGCGCCATCTTCCTGTGTGCCCACCTGGTGATCAGGTTCCTGGCACCGTACGCCGACCCGGTGCTGCTGCCGGCCGTCGCCCTGATCAACGGCATCGGCGTGGTCTACCTGCGCCGGGTCGACCTGGCCCGGGCCGACGCGGCCAAGCAGCCCGACCCGGGCACGTTCGGCGGCGTCGGCGGCAAGCAGTTGCTGTGGACGCTGCTCGCCGTCGCCCTGGCCATGGGCGTGCTCGCGATCGTCCGCGACCACCGCGCGCTGTCCCGCTACGCGTACACGCTGGGCCTGTCCGGCGTCGTGCTGGTGCTGATCCCGGTCGTGCTGCCGGCGTCGTTGTCGGAGATCAACGGCGCCAAGCTGTGGATCAAGGTCGGCGGCTTCAGCATCCAACCCGGCGAGTTCGCCAAGATCATGCTGCTCGTGTTCTTCGCGGTCTACCTGGTGCGCAAACGCGAGGTGCTCTCGCTCGCCAGCAAACGGTTCATGGGCATCGACTTCCCACGCGGCCGCGACCTGGGCCCGGTGGTCACGGTCTGGCTGCTGAGCCTGATGGTCCTCGTCGTGTCCAAGGACCTGGGCACCTCGCTGATGTACTTCGGCATGTTCGTGGTGACCCTGTACATCGCGACCGAGCGGTCCAGCTGGCTCATCATCGGTCTGATGCTGTTCTTCGGCGGGGTGTTCGCCGCGTACTTCCTCGGCGCCGCGATCGGCGGTCCGTTCGCGAACTTCTACCAGCGGGCCGAGATCTGGCTCGACCCGTTCAGCGGCGACCGGCCCTACGACGACGGTTACCAACTCGTCCAGTCGCTGCTCGGCCTCGGCACCGGCGGCCTGTTCGGGGCCGGCCCGGGCAAGGGCTATCCGACCGAGATCCCCGAGGTGCACAGCGACCTGATCTTCGCCGGTATCGGCGAGGAGATCGGCCTGTTCGGTCTCACCTCGCTGCTGGTGATCTACCTGCTGATCGTGGAGCGTGGCCTGCGCGCCGCGCTCGGCGTGCGTGACTCGTTCGGCAAGCTGTTCGCCGGCGGCATGGCGTTCACCGTCGCCCTCCAGCTGTTCGTGATCATCGGCGGCATCACCCGGCTGATCCCTCTCACCGGCCAGACCACGCCGTTCCTGTCCGCCGGCGGCTCGTCGCTGATGTCGAACTGGGTGCTGATCGCGCTGCTCCTGCGGATCTCCGCGGCGGCCCGCAACCCGATGTCCACGAGCGCGACGGTCGGCGTCTCGGGCGGCCGGGGCACGCCGCCAGCACGCTTGCACGAGGCCCCGACGGAGATGATCAGATGAATGCGCCACTGCGGCGGGTCGGTGTCGTGGTCCTTGTCCTGTTCGGGTTGCTCTTCGCGAACCTGAACTGGGTACAGGGGGTCAAGGCGCGCGATTACCGCACGAGTGAATACAACGGCCGCGTCCTGCAGGCCGAGTACGAGGTCGAACGCGGCAAGGTCATCGTCGGCGGCGAGGCCATCGCGCAGAGCGTGCCCGCCACCAGCGGCGACCTGAAGTACCAGCGCACCTACCCCAAGGGTGCGCCGTACGCGCACGTGGTCGGGTACAAGAGCGTGGTGCTCGGCTCGACCGGCATCGAGAAGCTGGAGAACGACTACCTCAGCGGCAACGCCGACTCGCAGTTCGCCGACCGCGTCGAGGAGATGTTCACCGGCGACAAGCCGGGCGGCAACGTGGTGCTCAGCATCTCCAAGGCGGCGCAGGAGACCGCGTACAACGAGCTGCGGGGCAACAAGAGCAAGGTGCCGAAGGCGGCGGCGGTCGCCATCGACCCGAATACCGGTGCGATCCTGGCCGCCGCGTCGATCCCCAGCTACGACCCGAACACCGTGGTGACGCAGGACCGCACGGCGGCGCTCAACGCCCAGACGACCCTGAACAAGGACGAGAACAAGCCGCTGCGCAACCGGGCGTTCTCGGAGCGGTACCCGCCGGGCTCGACGTTCAAGGTGATCATGTCGGCGGCGATGCTCCAGAACGGCGAGACGCCGAACAGCGTGCTGCCCGCCGGGCCGAGCTACGCGCCGCCGCAGACCAACGGCTTCGTGATCAAGAACGCCGCACCGAGCATCTGCCCGGACCCGACGATCACGCTGATCGAAGGGCTGACCGTCTCCTGCAACACGATGTTCGCGCGCTACGGCGCGGAGGTGCTCGGGCCGGACAAGATCAAGGACATGGCCAAGAAGTTCGGCTTCGAGTCGGTGCCGAACATCGACCTCGACGAGAAGAACACCTGCTTCCTCGTCGCGTCCAGCGAGACCGGCTCGATGCTCACCAAGGAGGGCAAGCCCGACCCGCCGGCGGTGGCGCAGTCGTCGATCGGCCAGCGCGACGTCGTCATGACCCCGTTGCAGGGCGCGCTGATCGCGGCGACGGTGGCCAACGGCGGCAAGCAGATGCGGCCCTACCTGGTCCAGCAGCTCAAGGCGGCCGACCTGACGACCGTCCACTACACGGCGCAGCCGAAGGTGATCCACGAGCCGATCAACGGTCAGCAGGCCTCCGACCTGCAGCAGATGATGATCAGCGTGGTCAACAACGGCAGCGGCAAGAACGCCCGCATCCAGGGCTTCCAGGTCGGCGGCAAGACCGGTACCGCCGAGAACGCGACCGAGGCCGAGTCCCACGGCTGGTTCATCTCCTTCGCGATGAAGGGCAACGAGCCGGTCATCGCCACCGCCGTGTTCCTCGAGAACGCCGGCAAGGGCGGCAGCGCCGAGGCGGCCCGGATCGCCGGACAGATCATGAAGGCGTACATCGGCGAGAAGGGCCTGGCGTGATGACCGGGCGGGGTCGGATCGAGCAGGGCAGCACCGGACGGAGAGACACATGCTGAGTCCAGGCACCATGCTGGGCGGGCGATACCGCCTGGACGAGCGGATCGCCGGCGGCGGCATGGGCGACGTCTGGCGCGGCACCGACGATGTGCTCGGCCGCACCGTCGCCGTGAAGATCCTGCTCGCGGCGCTCCTGGACGAGCCGGGCTTCGCCGAGCGGTTCCGCGGCGAGGCGCGCACGATGGCGACGATCAACCACCCCGGCGTCGTCGACGTCTACGACTACGGCAACGAGGGCGGCACCGCGTTCCTCGTCATGGAGTACATCGAGGGCGACGCGTTGTCGCGCACGTTGTCCCGCGTCGGCCGGCTCACCCCGGCCCGCACGATGGCGCTGATGGCGCAGGCCGCCGACGCGCTGCACGCCGCGCACGAGAAGGGCATCGTGCACCGGGACGTGAAGCCGGGCAACCTGCTGGTGCGCCCGAACGGCACGCTGGTGCTCACCGACTTCGGGATCGCCCGCTCGGCGGCCGTCGGCCAGCTCACCGCGGCCGGGTCGGTGCTCGGTACCGCGTCGTACATCTCGCCGGAGCAGGCCGCCGGGCAGGGTGCCACGCCGCTGTCCGACGTGTACGCGCTCGGCGTGGTGGCCTACCAGTGCCTGTCCGGCCGCCGCCCGTTCGAGGGGGACAACCCGCTCGAGATCGCCATGCGGCACGTCCGCGACCAGCCGCCGCCGCTGCCGCCGGACATCCCGGCGCCGGCGCGCCAGATCGTCGAGACCGCGATGGCCAAGGACCCGGGTGCGCGCTACCCGAGCGCCGCCGCCCTCGGCCAGGTCGCCCGCCGGGCCGCCGGCCAGCTGGCGGCGGCGAGCACCGCCGCGCGCCCGCCGGTTTCGGGTGCGGCGACGGGTGCCATGCCGGGTTCGCCGATGAGTCCGCCCGGGTCGCCGGTGGGGGCTCCCGTGTCCGGACCCGCCGGCATGCCGGTGTCCGGCCCGTCGGGCCAACCCGGCCCGGTGTCCTCGATGCCCGCGGCCGGCTTCCAGCCCGGCCCGGTGTCCGGCTCGCCGGCCGGCGGCTATCAGCCCGGCCCGGTGTCCGGCTCACCGGCCGGCGGCTATCAGCCCGGCCCGATCTCAGGGCCGCCCGGTGGCCCCGGCGGCCCGCCCGGCGGCCTCGGCGGTCCCGGCGGCCCGCCCGGCGGTCTCGGCGGTCCGCCCGGTGGCGCGATGGGCGGCACCGCCGCCATGGGCGCCGGGCCTGGTGGACCGGGAGGCTTCGGCCCCGGGCCGAAGCCGGGTCCGATCTCCGGGCCGCCCGCGCCCGGTCCCACCTCCGGCCCGCCCGGTGGGCCGCCGTCCGGGCCACCTGCCGGTCCGGGCAACGTCGGCGCCGGCGGCACCCGCGTCATGCCGGCCGGTGGCCTGCCCACCGGCCCGGCCGTGCCGTCCGGTGGCCAACCGGCGGCGCCCGGCCAGTTCGCCCGCGGCGCGGCCGGCGTGCCGCCGCCGCCGCAGCGCGACTCGGACACCGGCTACACGTACGCGCAGACCGGCCTGGTGCCGCCCGGCGGACCGGGTGCGCCCGGTGGCGCGCCGGCCGCCCCGGCGAACCCGAAGCGCACGCAGATGATCGCGCTGATCGCGGGAATCGGCGCGCTGGTGTTGATCCTCTGCATCGGCGGGGGCGTGTTCCTCGTCAACAAACTCGGCAACAACGACGACAACAAGCCGCCGACCACGAACGGAAGCGCGACCACCGCACCACCGCCGGGACAGACCGAGACCGTCGACTGCAAAGGTCTCAAGGGCGCAAAGATCGCGGACGTCCGCAACCATCTGCAGAACAAAGACGGTTTCAAGGTGAAGGAAGTCGAGGTCGCGTCCAACGAGCCCGCGGGAACGGTCGTCGACGTCACGCCCTGCGACGCCCAGCCTAAGGGCAGCGAGATCACGGTGTCGGTGAGCAACGGACGTGGCGGTGGCAACGGCGGTAACGGCGGCCCGAGCGGTGGCCCGAATGCCACCTGCGGCGGCGGCTTCCCGTTCGGCACCCGTTGCCCGCCGAGCACGCGCCGCTAGGTGCTGCCTGTAGTTTGAGAGACGATGACCGAAGGACGAGGGACGAGATGACCGCGCAGGCCCGCCTCCTCGGCGGGAGGTACCAGGTCGGCGAGCTACTCGGCTTCGGCGGCATGGCTGAGGTGCACCGGGGCCGCGACAACCGGCTCGGGCGCGACGTCGCGATCAAGACCCTCCGCCACGACCTGGCCCGGGATCAGACGTTCCAGCTGCGCTTCCGGCGCGAGGCGCAGAACGCGGCGTCGCTGAACCACCCGGCGATCGTGGCCGTCTACGACACCGGCGAGGAGCACGCGCCCACCGGCGAGGAACTGCCGTACATCGTCATGGAGTACGTCAACGGCCGCACCCTCAAGGAGGTGCTGGCCGTCGAGGGGCGCCTGATGCCGCGCCGGGCGCTGGAGATCGTGGCCGACATCTGCTCGGCCCTGGACTTCAGCCACCGGCACGGGATCATCCACCGCGACATCAAGCCGGGCAACGTCATGCTCACCCAGACCGGCCAGGTCAAGGTGATGGACTTCGGCATCGCCCGGGCGCTGGCCAGCGGCGCCAGCACCATGACCCAGACGTCGGCGGTGATCGGCACGGCCCAGTACCTCTCGCCGGAACAGGCGCGCGGCGAGGCCGTCGACGCCCGCAGCGACGTCTACGCCACCGGCTGCGTGATCTTCGAGTTGCTCACCGGTCACCCGCCGTTCGTCGGCGACAACCCGGTCAGCGTGGCCTACCAGCACGTCCGGGAAGACCCGCGGGCGCCCAGCGAGTCGAACCCGGACGTCACGCCCGACGTCGACGCCGTGGTGCTCAAGGCGCTGTCCAAGAACCCGGCCAACCGCTACCAGAGCGCCGGTGAGATGCGGGCCGACCTGCTGCGGGCCGCGGCCGGGCGGCCGGTCTCGGCGCCGCCGGTGATGACCGAGGCCGAGCGCACGGCGATGATGGCGCCGCCGCCACGGGCGATGACCGCGCCGCAGCGCCCGGTGGCCCGGGTGGCGCCCAACCAGCGGCACTCGCCGCAGAAGCGCGGCAGCACGGCGCTCGTGGTTTTGATCACCGTGCTGGGCATGCTGGCCCTGGGCGTGCTGGGGCTCGGCCTGTATCTGGCGAACCAGTCGAAGGACGTCAGCGTCCCCGACCTCACCGGCAAGACCGCCGCCGAGGCCGGCGACCTGCTGGCGAAGGCCGGCCTGACGGCCAACCAGCAGGCGGCGAACAACTGTCCGGCGGCCAGCCAAGGAAAGATCATCAGCCAGAGCCCGAAGGCGAACACCTCGGTCGACGAGGGTAGCGAGGTCACCTACCAGCTGTGTCAGGCACCGAACAAGACCACGGTGCCGCCGCTCGTCGGCAAGTCGCGGGCCGACGCCGAGAAGGCGCTCGCGGCCGCGAACCTGAAGGGCACCTTCGTCCCGATCGACAGCGCCGCGCCGAAGGATCAGGTGGTCGCCACCGACCCGGCCGCCGGTCAAACCGTCGACCCCAACTCGACGGTCACCGTGAACATCTCGAAGTTCAACCAGCGCGAGGTGCCCAACGTGTCCGGCATGTCCGAGTCGCAGGCCCGGCAGGCGCTGGCGGCGAAGGGCTTCACCAACATCGATGTGCGCCGGCAGAACACCACCGACAACAACCAGGTCGACAAGGTGATCGCGCAGGATCCGGCGGCGAAGAGCGTGGTGGCGCAGAACGTAAAGATCACGATCACGCTGGGTCAACGGCAGAACAACCCGCCGACGCAGCAGCCGAGCGCCAGCACGTCGGCCAGCGCCGGCACCGGCTAGGACGCGAAACGCCAGCAGGACCGGCTAGGACGCGAATGCGGCCAGCCGCCGCGCCTCCACGTCTGCGGCCAGCGCCGGGGCGGCGTCCAGGGCCGTCGGGTGGCCGCAGTCGGCCAGCCAGTTCGCCAGCATCAGGTGCCCGCCCTGGGTGAGCACCGACTCGGGGTGGAACTGCACGCCCTCGATCGGCAGAGTGCGATGCCGCATGGCCATCACGATCCCGGTCTCGGTGCGCCCGGTCACCTCGATCTCCGGTGGCAGCGTGTCTTCCGTCACGGCGAGCGAGTGGTACCGCGTCGCCGTGAACGGGTTGGGCAGCCCGCGCAGCACTCCGGCGCCGTCGTGGTACACCGGCGAGGTCTTTCCGTGCAGCAGTTCGGGCGCCCGGTCGACGATCCCGCCGTACACGGCGCCGAACGCCTGGTGTCCCAGGCACACCCCGAAGATCGGCAGCGTGCCGGCGTACTCCTCGATCAGCTTCATGCAGATGCCGGCGCGCTGCGGCGTCCCCGGTCCCGGCGAGAGCAGGACCCCGGCGGGCCGCAACCGGCCGACGTCGGCGACCTCGATCTCGTCGTTGCGCCGCACGTCGCACTCGACGCCCAGCTGCCCGATGTACTGCACCAGGTTGAACACGAACGAGTCGTAGTTGTCGATCACGAGGACGCGCACGCGGTCACCTGCTCGGGTGCGGGGAGGGCTGGTTGGAGTCCGTGGAGTACGGGATGTCGTGGTCGCCGGGCAGCTGGCCGGACGGGTCCACCCCGGACGGGCCGCCACCGGGGCCGCCCTGGTCGGTGACGTTGACGTCGTCGAAGGGCAGCAGCGGCTCGGCCGCCGGGAAGCCCCAGAACCACAGGGCAGCCACGATGGCACCCACGAGGATCAGCGAGCCGATGACCTTGCCCGGCACACCGAAGGGCAACTTGCGCCAGATCCAGGCGTACACGCGTCAGCCGCCGATCTCCGCCGGCCGGCCCTCGCTGCGCGGCACGGTGCGGGCGAGCTGGGCGTGCACGATGAGGCGCTGGTAGTTGTTGAACTTCGGGTTGCAGGTGGTGAGCGTGAGCATGGCGACGGTCGGGGTTACCCCCGGCTTGTTCGGCACCGGCGCCACCACCTGGACGGCGGTCGGCAGCACCACCTCGGTCTGCACCACGGAGTAAACGTAGAACTCCTGCGCTGTCTCCACGACGACCGGATCGCCGTTCTTCAGCTGGTCGAGGTCCCAGAAGATGGCCCGGTTACGATGCCCGGCGACGGAGAAGTTCCCGATCTGCCCCGGCATGGCGCTGTTCGGGTAGTGGCCGGGCGCGTACCGGATGTCCTTCTGGGTGACGCCCTGCACCACCACCCAGTTCTTGTTCAGTCGGGGAATGTACAGCCGGGCGAGCGCGCCGCCGGGGAGCGGCGGGGGAGCGGCCGGCCCGATCCCGGACTGCGCGGTGGGCTGGGCGAAGTCCTGGGCGAGTTCGCGGTCGAGCTTGTTCTGCTCGGCGTTGACCACCACCGCCTTGCCCCACACCTCGTACGCCGCGAACAGCAGGACCACGAGGCCGAGCGTGATCAGGACCTCGCCGGTGCCACGCGCGACGGTGCGCGCCACGCTCGCGGGGGTGGTGCGGGTGACCTCGGAGTACACGCTCTTGTAACCGGCTTCGGTCTGCACCGGTCGCAGGGGGATCACCCTGACTCTCTTGGGCGCCGGCTCGCCGGCGTCGGCTCCGGTCGCCTCGGCCGTCGCCGCTGCCCGCGAGCCCGACCGGGCGTGCAGCCTCGGCAGGATGGCGGTGCGGTCGTCGGGGACGACCGGCGGCAGCAGCGTTGTGGCGTCGGCGCTTGCCGACCCATGGTCGCCGAAGGTCGGAACGTCCCGCCGGTGATTCGCCGAATCCGGGTCGGTGATCACCGGAATGGAGGCGTCGGTCACCGGCGCCGCGGCGGCCACCGCGCCGGCGCCGTCGTGTGCGGCGCCGTGGTGCGCCGCCCGGCCGCGGTCGGCTGTCGGGGCGACGAGGTGAGCCCGCCCCCCGCTGCGCCGCCCGGCCCGGTCGCCGGCGTTGCTGACCCGCCGCTCGGTGCGCAGCGGCGCGCCGGTGTCCAGGGCCGGCACGACGGGGACGCGGCGCGCCGGCGCCGGCGGGTCGGGCTCGGTTCCGGGTCCCACGGTGGCCGTGCCCGCCCTGGCGGTGGACGCGACGGGCTCGCGGAAGTCGGGCCGGATCGGCGCCACCGCGGGTTGGCGCGGCAGCGGCACAGTGGGCTGAGGGTCGACCGCGGACGGGTGCGCGTCCAGGTACGCGACGGCTGGCGGATACGGGTCGCCCGGCGCGTCGGCACGGACGGGCGGATGGGCGCTGGCGGGCCGTTCCGGCTGTTCCGGTTGTTCCGGCGGTTCTACGGCGCCGGCGGGCTGCGCCGGTGCCGGGACCGGCAGCGGCGTGGCCGGTTCGAACCAGCCCCGGTCTTCCGTCACGACCGCGACTCCGTCATGCAGGCACCCTGGCACCGGGGAGGGCGAGCGAGCCCTCGTACGCCGGCACGGTCACGTCACCCTCCACCTTCACCTCGTACCCGAGCCCGTAGTCGGCGGCCGCGCCACGGAACAGCCGCACGCCGGGTGACTCGTCGAGTGCGTGCTGCAGCCGGGCCGGGTCACCGATGGCGGTGATGACGAAGGGTGGCGAGTACACCCGCCCGTCGAGCAGCAGCGTGTTGCCAACGCAGCGTACCGCGCTCGTGGCGATGATCCGGACCCCCATGATCATCATCGCCTCGGCGCCACCGGCCCACAGCGCGTTGACCGCGGCCTGCACGTCCTGCTGGTGCACCACCAGGTCGTCGACGCTGGCGCCGGCGGGCCGGGTGCCGTCGGGCCGGCGCGGCGCGTCGTCGAGGCGGACGGTGACGCCCGGACCGTGCAGCGCGGTGAGCCCGGCGCCGGCCTGGCGGCTGCCGGCCGTGCCCTGCTGCGTCGCGACGCGCTGATCGGAGTTTCCGATGCCCGTGGTCAGCTCCTCGACCTGGCGCCGCAACTCGGCGGCGCGCGCCTCGGCCGCGGCGACGTCACGCTGCCTTTTCCCGATCAAGTTGGTCAATTCCGGCCGGCGATCATTGCGAAGTTCCGTACCGGCTGCCGTATTTGCGGTAGTCGTGAACAAAAGACCGCCGAGAAGAGCCACAATGGGAACGAGCAACGACCACCCACGGCGGCGGTCGACACGACGGCGCAGGCCGAGCCAGGCGCGGCGGACCGCTCCGGACCACGACACGGGTCCGGATGTGTACTCCACTTCGCCCCCCACCTGTCGTCTCGCGTCGACGTGACTACGCTTGTCAATCAGCATTCTCGCACCGCGGGGGTGCCCGCCCGAGCCCCTCCTTGGAGAGCGCAGTGCCGAAGTCAAACGTACGGAAGAAGAAGGTCTACACGCCGCCGGCCGAGCTGCGGCCGACGCAGGCCGCGAGCACCCGCAAGCCCAGCCCGGTCTGGGTTCCGGTGCTGGCCGTCTCGTTGATCGTCCTAGGCATCGCCTGGCTGGTGGTGTTCTACCTGTCGCAGGGCCTGTACCCGGTCTTCTCGTGGCGGTACTGGAACCTGGCCATCGGCTTCGGCGCGATGGTGGCGGCGCTGGGCATCCTGTCCAAGTGGCGTTAGTGGCCTTTCCCACGTCTCATGTTACTGGTGGGTAACTCCGCCTAAGCTCTGGAGGCGTGGGTCCGGTTCAGGTAGCGGCGACCGTTGTCGCCGCCTTTGTCACGATCGCCGCCGTCGCGCTGGCCGCGCGCGCGGTGCGGCGGATGGTGCGGGTCATCCGGCTCGGGCAGCCGGTGCCCGCCGACCGGTTCGAGGCCAAGGCGCGCCGCTCGGTCACGATGCTGCGCGAGACGCTCGGCCACACCCGGATGCTCAAGTGGAGCGGCGTCGGGCTGGCGCACTGGTTCGTCATGATGTCGTTCCTCGTGCTGTTCCTGCTCGTGGTCGAGGCCTACGTCGACGTCGCGAGCCCATCCGGCACGCTTGCGCTGCTCGGTGGTTGGGCCCCGTACGGGCTGGTCACGGAGGCGCTGAGCGTCTTCGGTCTCGCCGGCATCCTGGCCCTGATCGGGGTCCGGCTGCGCAACCGGCCGGGGCGCGCCCGCGGCCTGTCCCGGTTCACCGGGTCGACGATGTGGCAGGCGTACTACGTCGAATGGACGATCGTCGGCGTCCTGGTCTGCGGCCTGCTGATCCGCGGCCTGAAGTTTGCCGGCGGGCACGGCGAGTACCCGGCCTGGGCGACGCCCGTCACGCACGCCCTCGGGCAGGTGCTACCCGCCAGCGACGCGGCCATCAGCCTGGTCGCGATGGTCAAGCTCGTGATCTCGATGGCCTGGCTGATCACGATTGCCCTGAACCCCACGATGGGCGTCGCATGGCACCGGTTCACCGCGTTCCCCAACGTCTGGTTCAAGCGTTCCGCCGGCCCGGCCCTCGGCGCCCTGCCACCGATGACCTCCGGTGGGAAGCCGCTCGACTTCGAGGCGGCCGACCCCGAGACCGACACGTTCGGTGTGGCCGCCGTGGAGCAGTTCACCTGGAAGGGCCTGCTCGACTTCACCACCTGCACGGAGTGCGGGCGCTGCCAGTCGCAGTGCCCGGCGTGGAACACCGGCAAGCCGCTCTCACCGAAGCTGCTGGTGCTCGGCCTGCGTGACCACGCGTACGCGAAGGCGCCGTACCTGCTCGATCCGGAGTCGGCGCCGGCGGCCGCCAAGGACGAGGCCAACCGGCCGCTGATCGGCGGCGCGCTCGAGGGCGGCGTGGTGGACCCGGACGCGCTGTGGTCGTGCACCACCTGTGGTGCCTGCGTCGAGCAGTGCCCGGTCGACATCGAGCACGTCGACCACATCGTCGACATGCGCCGCTACCAGGTGCTCATCGAGTCGAACTTCCCGGCCGAGGCCGGCACGATGCTGCGCAACCTGGAGAACAAGGGCAACCCGTGGGGCGCGGCCCGGTCGGCGCGCGAGGACTGGACGAATGGCGTGGACTTCGCGGTTCCGCGCGTCGCCGACACCCCGGACTTCGAGTACCTGTTCTGGGTCGGCTGCGCCGGCGCGTTCGAGGACCGCGCGAAGCGCACCACCCGGGCCGTCGCGACGCTGCTGCACGAGGCCGGCGTGAAGTACGCGATCCTCGGCGACGGCGAGACCTGCACCGGCGACCCGGCCCGCCGCATCGGCAACGAGTTCCTGTTCCAGACGATGGCGCAGCAGAACGTCGAGACGCTGAACGCGACGGGTGTGCGGAAGATCGTCGCCACCTGCCCGCACTGCTTCAACACGCTGGCGAACGAGTATCCGCAGCTCGGCGGCTCGTACGAGGTGATCCACCACACCCAGTTGCTGGCCCAACTGGTCTCGGCGGGGAAGCTGACACCGGTGCGCCCCGTCGACGGCGATCTGACCTACCACGACCCGTGCTACCTCGGCCGGCACAACCGGGTGTTCGCACCGCCGCGGGAGGTGCTCGGTGCGGTCGGTCGGGTCACCGAGATGCCCCGGTTCGCGGAGCGCTCCTTCTGCTGCGGTGCAGGCGGCGCCCGGATGTGGATGGAGGAGCGCATCGGCAAGCGGATCAACGTCGAGCGGGTCGAGGAGGCGCTGTCCACCGGCGCCACGACGGTGGCCGTGAGCTGCCCGTTCTGCCTGACCATGCTCGGTGACGGGGTGACCGGCAAGCAGGCGTCCGACGAGGTGGAGGTCGTCGACGTGGCGACGGTGCTGCTCCGCTCCCTGGACAGGTAGTCCGGGTCAGGAGTTGGCCGCGGCGGCCGTCGACGCGGTGGTCGCGGCCGTGACCGCGACCATCACGCCGGCCTCGACCTCCTCGATGGCCTTGCGGACGCTGTCGGAGGCCCACCGGCCGTTGGCGAGCGCAGCCTCGGTCATCGCCGCGATCCGCCTCTTGACGTCTCGTCCGGACCGGCCCGGGAACACCTTGCCGGCCAGCCCCACGGCCTGCACCAGCGCGGCGAGCGCCGCCGTGCGCACCGGCACCGGGTCGGCGCCGTCCAGGGCGGCGAGCAGCCGCTGCCGGGCGTCGGCCTCCGCCGGCGCGACGACGCCGTGGGCGGCCGGGTACCGGGTGCGCGGGAAGATGCCGAGCACGCGGTCCTTCTCCCGGGCCAGCACGCCGATTCCGACGAGGTTGTCGAGCAGGCGCTCGCGCAGGTGGTCGCCGAGCTTGCGCACCCAGTCGCGCGGGCTGCGGGCCTTCTTGTCGCTGGCGACCCGGATCAGCGCGTCGTCGAGCACGGGATCACCGACCGGGCCCGGGTCGACCACCACGATCTTTCCGTCGCGCACGTCGAACCGCTCGGCCAGGGCGAGCTCCAACAGCACCGCACCGGCCAGGCCGAGGTCCAGCGAGTGCTGGCTCAGCTGCGAGGTGCCCTTCTCGGAGTACGCGAGCAGGAGAAGTTCGTCGGCCAGGCGCATGGCGGACGCGTACCCCGCCCCGCCGCGGACATAACCCTTAAATACGACCGGCTGCGCGCAGCCCCAGGAAGAAGACGAACGCCACGCCGACGAGCACGAGCACGGCCCGCACGCTGTGGCCCGCTGCGGAGTTGCGCCGCTTGCGCAAGCCGCCCACCAGCGCCTTGGTGCCCTTCAGGTCACGCCGGGAACGATTGAAGCGCGCAAAACTGCCGCCGACCCACAGGCCGACGACCAGCGCGACGACAAACATCAGCGCGTTGTCCATCAACCCTCCACGACGGTGATCGGCAACGTACACGAGCATCGCGTGCAAAACCGGCAAAGGCAACAGGCATACGGGTGGTGTCGCGGGCAAAACGCTAGACTCGGCCCACTACTGACGAGGTGGGACGCCGCATTGCTGAGTTCGTTGCTGCCGCTGCTGGCGTTCGTTCTCCTCACCGCGGGCAACGCCGGATTCGTTGCAGCCGAGTTCGCGCTCGTCACCGTCGACCGGGTCGAGATCGAGCGGCGGGCCGAGGCCGGCGACCGGAAGGCCCGCACAGTCCGCAGGGCGCTGCGGGAACTGTCGTTCCAGCTGTCCGGCGCCCAGCTCGGCATCACGATCACGGCGCTGCTCACCGGTTACCTGGCCGAGCCGGCGATCGCGGAGCTTGTCGAGCCGGTCTTCGGGCCGGCCTCGCACGTCGCGGCGCTCACGATCGCGACCCTGTTCTCCATGCTGTTCGGCGAGCTGGTGCCGAAGAACGCGGCGCTGGCCCGGCCGATGCCCGTGGCGCGGGCCACCGCCGGCCCGCAGCGGGTGTTCTCCCGGATCTTCTCCTGGCTCATCACCGTGCTGAACGGGTCGGCGAACTGGCTCGTGCGCCGGCTCGGCGTCGAGCCCCAGGAGGAACTGGCCAGCGCGCGCTCCCCGGAGGAGCTCGGCCTGCTGGCGGCGATCTCGGCCCAGGCCGGCGCGCTGCCCACCGAGACCGCGGTGATGCTGCAGCGCACCATCCGCTTCGGTGACAAGCGGGCCGCCGAGGCGATGACCCCCCGCGTCGACGTGGTGGGTCTGCGCACCGACGACACCGTCGCCGAGCTTGTCAACCAGGCCAGGAAGACCGGGCACAGCCGGTTCCCCGTCTACGTCCAGACCCTCGACCAGGTCCGCGGCGTCGCGACGGTGACCGACGCTCTGGGCGTCCCCCCGGCGAAGAGACCGACCACGGCGGTGGCCGCGGTCGCGCGCGAACCCGTCTTCGTTCCGGAAAGCCTTGACCTCGACGGCGTTCTCGCGGCCCTGCGGGACGCGGACGCCGGCCTCGCGATCGTGGTGGACGAGTACGGCGGCACCGACGGCGTGGTGACGATCGAGGATCTCGTCGAGGAACTGGTCGGGGAGATCGACGACGAGCACGACCCGGTGCCCACCACCCACGACCTGTTCGTGCCCGACCTCGACCCGCCCGCGCTGCTCGGCCACCCGCTGGAGGAGCCGGTGACAGTCGACGGCGTGCTGCGCGAGGACGAGTTGGCCGAGCTCACCGGTTTCCGGCTGCCGCCTGGGCCGTACG
>Ga0207689_10000910_pt1 | contig 28375 bp, 21 predicted proteins | sample KBSMisM52_FD_184312 | JGI IMG/M metagenome (GOLD analysis project Ga0207689, IMG submission 184312) | Miscanthus rhizosphere microbial communities from Kellogg Biological Station, Michigan, USA - KBS Miscanthus M5-2 (SPAdes) (version 2) | ecosystem: Host-associated > Plants > Roots >...
TCACCTGCCGCGACTGGTTCCAGCTGAGCCTGAAGGAAGGCCTGACGGTCTTTCGCGACCAGGAGTTCAGCATGGACATGGTCGCCGCCGCGACGGCGCGCGCGGTGATCCGGATCGGCGAGGTCAGAAACCTCCGCACCCTGCAGTACCCCGAGGACGCCGGCCCGATGGCGCACCCGGTGCGCCCCGACCGCTACGTCGAGATCAACAACTTCTACACCTCGACCGTCTACGAGAAAGGCGCCGAGGTCGTCCGCATGATGCAGGCGCTGGTCGGCCGCGACGGCTTCGCCAAGGGGATGAAGCTGTACTTCGAGCGCCACGACGGCCAGGCGGTGACGTGCGACGACTTCGCGCAGGCGATCGCCGACGCCAATCCGCACAGCGACCTGGCGCGCCTCCTGCCGCAGTTCAAGCGCTGGTATTCGCAGTCGGGAACGCCCAAGGTGACGGCGCGCGGCCGCTACGACGCGCCGAGCCGTACTTACACGCTGGGCATCGAGCAGGCGCCGACGTCGGCATCGGGAACGACGCACGAGCCGTTCGTGATCCCGCTCGCGATGGGCCTCGTCGGCCGCGACGGCCGCGCGCTGCCGCTCCGTCTCGAGGACGAGCCGCCTAGCGCGACGACGAGCACGTCGCGCGTGCTGGTGCTCGACGAGCCGCGCTCGTTCTACACCTTCGTCGACGTCGACCAGCCACCGGTGCATTCGCTGCTGCGCGGCTTCTCGGCGCCGATCGTCCTCGCCGACGGTCTCGCCGATGCCGACCTGCTCGTTCTCATGCGCCACGACAGCGACGCCTACAACCGCTGGGAGGCGGGCCAGCGCCTCGCGATCCAGCGCCTGCTCGCGGCCGTCCGCGGCGACGCCGACGCCGGTGCGCTCGATGCCGGGTTCGTCGATGCGATGCGCGAGGTGCTGCGCCATCCCGACCTCGACGCCGCGTTCAAGGAGCTCGTCCTGACGCTGCCGAGCGAGGCGTACGTCGCCGAGCAGCTCGACGCGGTCGATCCGCAGCGCATCCACGCCGCGCGGGAAGCGATGAAGCTCGCGCTTGCACGTGCGCTGCGCGCCGACTGGGAGTGGGCGTTCGAAACGCATCAGGTCAATGGTGGCTACTCGCCGGACCCGGTGTCGTCGGGACGGCGCGCGCTCTCCAACATGAGCCTTTCGATGCTCTGCATCGACGCGGTCGATCGCGGCGATCCGGTCTGGCCGGGCCGCGCCTACCAGCGCTTCAAGGACGCATCGAACATGACCGTGCGCCAGGGCGCGCTCACCGCCCTGCTCTTTTCCGGATCCGAGCTCGCTGACTCGGCGCTCGAGCGCTTCCTGACGATGTTCGAGTCCGACCCGCTCGTCGTCGACAAGTGGTTCTCGCTGCAGGCGATGGCGCCCGAGCACGGCGGCAAGGTGTTCGAGCGCGTGCAGTCGCTGCTCGGCCACCGCGACTTCAGCATCGCCAACCCGAACCGCGCGCGGAGCCTGATCGGCGCTTTCTGTATGGGCAACCCCGGAGGCTTTCACCGCAGCGACGCCGCCGGCTACGCATTCTGGGCCGACCAGGTCCTCGAGCTCGACGCGTTCAATCCGCAGCTCGCGTCGCGGATCGCGCGCGCGCTCGACCGCTGGACACAGCTCGCCGAGCCGTATCGCAGCGCTGCGCGCGCCGCGATCGCGCGCGTCGCCGCGTCGGTGAAGCTTTCGACCGACACCACCGAGATCGTCTCGCGCGCGCTCGCCGCGGGGTGAGGAGCACCATGGACAAGAGCAGCAGAAAGAACGCGTTCTACGCGCAGTCGGGCGGCGTCACCGCGGTCATCAACGCATCGGCGTGCGGCGTCATCGAAGCGGCGCGCGCGCGCGACGACGTGATCGGCACGGTCTACGCGGGGCGCAACGGCATCATCGGCGCGCTCACCGAGGAGCTGATCGACACCGCGGCCGAGTCGGCCGAGGCGATCCGGGCGCTGCGCTCGACGCCCGCGGGCGCCTTCGGCTCGTGCCGCTACAAGCTGAAGACGCTCGACAAGAACCGGCGCGAATACGAGCGGCTGATCGAAGTCTTCCGCGCCCACGACATCGCCTGGTTCTTCTACAACGGCGGCGGCGACTCGGCCGACACCTGCTTCAAGGTCAGCCAGCTGTCGCAGTCGCTCGGCTATCCGCTGCAGGCGATCCACATCCCGAAGACGGTCGACAACGACCTGCCGATCACCGACTGCTGCCCCGGCTTCGGCTCGGTCGCGAAGTACGTCGCGGTCTCGGCGCTCGAAGCGTCGTTCGACGTCCGCTCGATGGCGAAGACGTCGACCAAGGTGTTCATCCTCGAGGTCATGGGCCGCCACGCCGGCTGGATCGCCGCCGCCGGCGGCTTGATCGAGGACCACGGCATCCCGGTCGTGATCCTCTTTCCCGAAATCGAGTTCGACGAGGCGAAGTTCATCGCCAAGGTCGACGCCCTGGTGAAGAAGCACGGCTACTGCACGATCGTCGTCTCCGAAGGCGCCCACCACCCAGACGGCACGTTCCTTGCCGAGCAGGGGACGAAGGACGCATTCGGCCACGCCCAGCTCGGCGGCGCGGCGCCGGTCGTGGCGCAGATGATCAAGAAAGCACTCGGGCTCAAGTTCCACTGGGCGGTCGCCGACTACCTGCAGCGCGCAGCGCGCCACATCGCGAGCGCGACCGACGTCCGCCAGGCGTACGAGCTCGGCCAGCGCGCGGTCGAGCTCGCGCTCGAAGGCAGGAACGCGGTGATGCCGACGATCGAGCGCACGTCGGACGAGCCGTACGCGTACCGGATCGGCGTCGCCGACCTCGCCGACGTCGCCAACGTCGAGAAGTTCATGCCGCGCGACTTCATCAGCGACGACGGCTTCTCGATCACCGACAAGTGCCGTCGCTACCTGCGGCCACTGATCGCCGGCGAGGACTACCCCGAGTACCGTGGCGGATTGCCGGTGTACGTGACGCTGAAGAACGTCGCCGTGCCGACGCGGCTGCCGGCGTTCGAGCTGCAGTGAGGCCGCTCGGCTAGAATGCGCGGCTCGCAAGCCGGTCCTCCAACCGGCGACACGACGCCGGCGTAGCTCAGTTGGTAGAGCAGCGCATTCGTAATGCGAAGGTCGGGAGTTCGACTCTTCTCGCCGGCACCACGGATTCAGAAGATGGCCGGCAGCGATGCCGGCCTTTTTGCTTGCACGCGCGAGATCACGCCCGCGCGATGCCCGCCGGCGCGCCGCACGCGCAGGTGCCGCCCGCTGCGGTGCACCGGCAATTGCTGCCGCACTGGCACGATGCGTTGTTGGCTCGTGGGCTCGCCGCGGTGGCGGCCTGGCAGCCGCATGTGCAACCCGCACCCGGGCAGGCAGCGCAACGGCAGAGGTTGGTGTCGAGAGAGTTCATGGCGTTTCCTTTGCTGCGGTGTCGAACCCGGCGGGTCCGTGGAAACGCATTCTGTGGACGCGACGCGTCGACGAATTGAACGAAACGGCTAATCTGCGGCGCCGAGCTCAGACCATGTCTCTAGTGTCGAATCCGACTCGATCCGCGTCGCCGTCGCGCACCCGACCGGTGATCGGGGTCGGCCGCATCGTCCTGTGGAGCGGCGGCAGCCTCTGGATCGGCCGGCAGACGGGACGCGCCGACGAGCATGCGCACCACGCGATCCAGATCGCGCTGGCGATGCGCGGCGGCTTTCGCATGGACGACGACGGCCAAGGCTGGCGCGACCATCGCGGCGCGATCGTGATGCCGCACCGTCGCCATCGCTTCGACGGCTGCGGCAGCGACATCGCGACGATCTTCGTCGAGCCCGAGACCTCGCACGGCCGCACCCTCCTCGGGCGCACCGCCGGCGTCGGCATCGCGCCGATCGAGCCCGAAGGAGTCGAAGCCCTGGTCGCGCCGCTGCGCGAAGCTTTCGATCGCGGCGACGTCGACGCGACGCTCGCCGCCGAAGCGCGCCGCGCGGTGTCGCTGCTCGCGAGCGCGGCACCGGCCCCGGACCGTGTCGATCCACGCATCGAGCACGCAATCGCGTGGATGCGCGATCGGCTCGCCACACCGATCTCGCTCGCCGACGCTGCCGCGACCGCGCACCTCTCGCCGAGCCGGTTCAGGCACCTCTTCGTCGCCCAGACCGGCGTCTCGTTTCGCGCCTACCTGCTGTGGGCGCGCGTCGCCGCGGCGATGGCCGCCGGCATGAACGGCGACTCGTGGACGACCGCCGCGCAGAACGCGGGCTTCGCCGACTCGGCGCACTTCAGCCGCACCTGCCGGCGCATGTTCGGCATCGCACCGGCGATGCTCGTCAGGGGCTAGCGCGCAGGTCGATCGGCCGGGTCGGTCCCAGGAGCGACGCTGCTCTCGAGCTCGCGCTCGGCGCGCAGGCTCTCGAGGTCGCGCCCGATCGTCGCCACGGCGAGCGTGCGGCCGCCCTTGACGTAGCGCACCGTGCAATCGCGCTCGGACGGCGAGCCGTCGATGTCGATGCGGTCCCACCCTTCGGCATGGCCGACGTACTGGATCGCGACGTCGTAATGCTGGCTCCAGAAGAACGGCGACGCGTCGAACTGCCGGCGCCGGCCGAGGATGTTGAGCGCGGCGACCTGGCCCTGGCGCTCGGCGAGCACCCAGTGCTCGACGCGGATGCGCTCGCCCGAATGAGCGTCGGGCCAGCGCGCGATGTCGCCGGCCGCGAAGATGCCCGGCGCGCTCGTCTGCAGGTAGGCGTCGACGCTGACGCCGCGGTCGACCGCGAGCCCGGCCTGCTCGGCAAGCGCCACCGCCGGGCGCACGCCGACGCCCGAGACGATCAGATCGGCGGCGATCGTGCTGCCGTCGCTCAAGGTGGCGCGCGGACCATCGAGCTTCGCGACCGTTGCGCCAAGATGGAACTTGACGCCGTGCGAGACGTGCAGGTCGTGGACGAAGCGGCCGAGCGCCTCGCCGAGCACGCGCTCCATCGGCACCGCCTCCGGCGCGACGACGTGTACGTCGAGGCCGCGCGCGCACAGCGACGCTGCGACCTCGAGGCCGATGAAGCTCGATCCGATCACCAACGCCGACCGCGCCGACGATGCCCGCGCCGCGATCGCGCGGCCGTCGGCGAAAGTCCTGAGCGTCTGCACCTGGCCGGGCGCCGCCCCGGGCACCGAGAGCTGGACCGGGTCGGCGCCGGTGGCGAGCAGCAATGCATCGAAGCGTCGGGTCGCGCCGCCTTCCAGGCGAACCTCGCGCCGCGCCACGTCGATCGCCGCGACACGCGTTTTCAACAGCAACTCGACGTGACGCTCGGCGTACCAGTCATCGCCGCGCAAGGGCATCCAGTCGGCGGGCGCCGTGCCGGCGAGGAAGTCCTTCGACAGGTTCGGCCGGTCGACCGGCGCGTCGGCATCGGCGCTGATCATCGTCAGACCGCCGTTGTAGCCCTCGCGACGGAGCATGTCGGCGGCAGCGAGGCCGGCCGCACCGCCGCCGACGATGACGACATCGGCAAGCGGCGGATTGCGGTGCGATCGCGGCGGGGCGACGATGCGCTCGCGCACGAATGCCTGCTCGCCGGCACGCTCGACGCGCCAGCACGACAGCGGATCGAGCGCCGGTGCGCACAGCGCCTCGCCGCTGCGGATGTCGAACTGCGCGTGGTGCATCGGGCAATGCAGCACCTCGCCGTGGAGCAGGCCATCGGCGAGCTCGGCGTGGTAGTGCGTGCACTGCGCGCCGAGCGCGTAGAGCGCATCGCCTTGGCGCAGCAGGATCGCGTCTTCGCCGTCGACCCGGCCGCGCAGCATCGCGCCGTCGGCGAGCGTCGAAAGCGAAACGCCGGCCTTCAGATCAGGCAAGGAAGAGTCGGTCATGGCGAGCAGTGGTTGTGGACGATTGCGCCGCGGAGCGCATGAACCCTCACAGCGTACTCGGGTGGAGAATCGGCAGAGTTCCTGGCAACGACAGAGGGGCTTCCGCATAGGATGCGGCCGCCCCCGCCCGCGTTCCCGCCGCCACCGCATGAAAGTCCTCGTCGGCACTGCCTCGTGGAGCGACAAGTCGCTCGTCGCGTCGAAGAAGTTCTATCCGAAGGCGGCGAGCACACCGGAAGCGCGGCTGCGCTTCTACGCGACGAGGTTCCCGCTCGTCGAGGTCGACACCTCGTACTACGCGATCCCGCTCGCGCAGACGGCGCAGGCGTGGGCGGATCGCACGCCGGGACATTTCGCGTTCAACATGAAGGCGTTTCGCCTCTTCACCGGCCACGCGACGTCGCCGCGCGTGCTGCCGCCCGACCTGCGCGCCGAGCTTCCGGAGCTGAAGAAGGCGAACTTCTACTACCGCGACGTCCCGCCCGAGCTGCGACGCGCGCTCTGGGACCGCTTCAAGGAAGCGCTCGAGCCGCTGCGCGCGTCCGGCAAGCTCGGCATGGTGCATTTCCAGTTCGCGCCCTGGCTGCTGCGCAACAAGAGCGGGCTCGCGCACGTCGAGCTCTGCGTCGAAGCGATGCAGGGCTACACGGTGAGCGTCGAGTTCCGCAACAAGACCTGGTTCGACGACGCCCATCTCGGCCAGACGCTCGCCTTCGAGCGCGCGCTCAACGTCGTCCACACCGTCGTCGACGGCCCGCAGGGCTTCCACAACACGGTGCCGCCGGTGTGGGAGTCGACGCACATGAACTACTCGCTGGTGCGCCTGCACGGCCGCAACCACGAGACGTGGAACATCAAGGGCGCGACCGTCGCCTCCGAGCGCTTCGACTACGACTACTCCGACGCCGAGCTCGACGACATCGCCGCGCGGGTCGAGCGCCTCGCCCCGGAGACCTTCACGACGCACGTCGTCATGAACAACAACAACGAGGACCAGGGCCAGCGCAACGCGGCGACGCTGACGCGCATCCTCGAGGCGCGGCGGCGCGCGCGCGTGCCGAAGCTCGTCGCGGCGGTGCCCGAGGCACTCGCGCCGAGCGCGCTGCCGAGCGACGCCTTGATCGAGGGCTCGGCGTGGGTGACCGAGGAGACGTCAGCGGCGTGACGCGGCTCGCCGACGGGTCCAGACGGTGAGCATCGAGAGGCCGATCGCGAGGAGCGCCGTCGTTTCGGGCTCGGGGACCGCGACGATCTGGCCACGGATCTCGCCAGACCCGAACTGCGTCGTGTGGAAGTTGATGTAGGCCAGCCCGGCGAGGATGTTGTTGAGCTGCGCCGCGAACGTCGTGTTGTTGCCCTCGGGCGCGTCCCACTTGCCGCTAACCGTGCCACCGACACCGGTCGCGAACGGAGTGACGACGGCGTCGTTCGGGTTGTTGTCGTTGAAGGGATTGCCGATGAAGCCCCAGACGACGCCTGTCGCCGTCCCCGGCGGTGCGGCGGCGTGAATGTGCGCGTTGGTGAGGTTGTCGAACGTGTCGGCCGTCTGCGTTCCGGTGAAGTCGATGTTGAAGACGGTCGCCGTGAACGTCATCGACGTGTGCGCGGCGTTGATCAGGAACGTCGCGTTGCCGAACGACGCCGGCCGCGGCGCGCCGGCAGCGGTCGTCGGGACCGTCGGGGGGGTTTCCTGGGCGTTGGTCAATGTGGCCGTCAGCGAGATCGGCTGCGCGGCGACTCCTGCGGCCGCGCCCGCCGCGAACAGCGCGACGAGAGTGTGAGCGATTCTGGACATGGCTCCTCCGAAGGACACGCCGGCGCGCACCCCTGCGCGCGCGGCGCTCCAGCGCCGGCAATCGGCGCTCCTTCGAAACCTAGTGTTTGTCCGCAGCGGCGTGCGCCGCATCCGCGCCCGCAGCGCGCGTCGCGGCGCCGCGACGAGCGCGCCGTTGCCACGTCGCGACGAAGACAAGCCCGGCGAGCATCAGCGCGACCTCCGACGGCTCGGGGACGGCGGCGACGAGCATGTTTTGCGCGATCAGCGCATGGGCGGCCGCCGTCGGATGGATGCCGTCCCAGAAGAGCGCGGTCGCGGGATCGCACTGTGCGCTCGGCGCGCCGCACGCGTCGGTGACGTTGATGAGGCCGAAGCCCGCGGGATTGGCGACGATGTCGTTCTGCAGACCGAAGATGTCGAAGATCGAAACGCCCGTCTCGCCGTCGAGCTGCCGCGCGAGCGCCCGGTTCATCGCCCGCGAGACGGCCGTGCCGAGGAAGCTCGCTCCGCCGCCGGCGTCCATCACCGCAGGCGTGAGCCCGATGTCGGGGACGTCCCAGACGACGATCTGGTGCGCACCGGCCGCCTGCAGCTGGTCGACGAGCGAAGCGGTCGCCTGCGCGTACGCCCTCGCCGCCGCCGCGATGTCGGCGAACGGATTCATCGATCCGGCGGCAGCGGCGAGTGCGTCGCGTGCGTCGTTGCCGCCGCCGGCGATGACGTAGAGCGCGGTCGACGGCGCGACGTTGCCGACCGACTGGAGAAACATGCCTTGCTGCGCCAGCAGGCTCGGCGGCAGGCCGGCTCCGTCGGTCGTGACGCGCGCGCCGCCGAACGCGTAGTCGCCGCCGCCCGCGAGCGACGGCTGCCCCGACATCGGCAGGCCGAGCGCGGACGCGAACGTCTTCGCCCAGACGTCGCCGTTGGTGAACTGCCCCGACGCGTAAGGTTTGCTCGGGATGTAGCCATTGCCGGTGATGACCTGTGCCGGATCGCTGCCAATGGCCAGCGCGATGTTGCCCGAGTCGGTCAGGCTGTCGCCGAAGAAGAAGACTTGGCTGAACTGCGCCGACGCGGTGGTGGTCGCTCCGGCGAAGAAGCAGGTCGCCACGAACGAACGGACGAAGCCGAGCCGGCGCACCATGGGGTCTCCTCCAGTTGCCCTTGCCGGAGTCCAGGCGCGCGAGCGGCGCCCGGTGCTTCGGAGGTGCAAACGAGTGTACGGCGAGTCGCTGCGCGCGCGAGTGCGCGCCGACCGGCGGAGATCCCCCTCAGCCGCGGGTGTTCAGCGCCGACGGCGGGCGACGAAGCCGATCGCGCCGAGGCCGCTGACCAAGAGCGCGAGCGTCGTCGGCTCGGGCACCGGTGTCGTCGTCACCGTCGCGGTGACGTTGCCGTAAACCGTCGCGCCCGCACTCGACAGGAGCGGCGGCGCGTCGATCGCGATCGTGACGAGGCCGAGGCTGTCGAAGTCGAACGTGACCGGCTTCGGCGCGGCGAAGGACAGGAAGTCGCTCGGCCCCGACGAGTACCACGCATACGGCAGATCGAACGTTTGCGTGACGCCGTCGATCGTCAGGTCGATCACGGCGTCGAACGACGGCGTGAGCGTGCAGCTGTAGCAGTTCGGCCCGACCTCGAACGAGTACGAACCGAGCGTCACGGCGACGGGCGACGACGACGCGGCGACCGTGACCGTGCCGCCGACGAAGCGGAAGGTGTCGAACGGCGTCGCGAACTCGGAGCCGATTCCCGTCTGCTCGTACGAGCCGACCTGGATGTCGACCGCGTGCGCCGATCCGGCGACGGCAGCGAGCGCCAGCGCAGTCGCGCCGTGTCGCAGGATCGATCGAAGAGACATGGGCTTCCTGTTGGAGCGCGCAAAGGCCGCGCGTTGACGAGAGGGATTGTCCCGAGGGCGGTCCGACGAAAGGCGACCGTTCGCCGTCGCCGGCGCGAGCGCGTGGTCTCGGTCACGGCGCGAGTCGTCCGCCGGGTGCGGACGTCGCGTGCTGCCGTCGGCAGCGTGACAAAAGTCGAGCCAGGCGCGACGTCGGGCGCGCACGGTTCACCCCGTTTGCGCGAACTCGCCGTTCAACGGTCGTCGTCACATCCGGTCGGAGACCCGCCATGCCCACGCGCCGCGCCCTGCTCACCCTCCTCGCCGCTGCCGCGGCCGCCGCCTGCACGTCGCCGCCGGCGGCGGCGGTCGGCTCGATCGTCGACGTTCAGATCGTCGACCGCGCCCGCGGCGAGACGCTGACGACGTGGCGCTCCCGCGGCAGCTCGTGGGTCGCCGGCCGTCCCGGCGACCGCTACTCGGTGCGGCTCACCAACCGCAGCGGCGGCCGCGTCCTTGTCGTTCTCTCGGTCGACGGCGTCAATGCGGTGAGCGGCGAGAACGCCGCGGTCGGCCAGACCGGCTACGTGCTCGCGCCGTACCAGACCGCCGACATCACCGGCTGGCGCAAGAGCTACTCCGAGGCCGCGGCGTTCTACTTCACCGCGCTTCCGGATTCGTACGCGGCGCGCACCGGCCGCCCCGACAACGTCGGCGTCATCGGCGCGGCGGTGTTTCGCGAGCGCGTCCCCGAGCCGCCGCTCGGCAGCTGGTCCAATCCCGCGCCTCCGCTCGCGAAGGAGGGCGCGGCGAGCGGCCGGATGGAGGCCGAGCGACAAGCACCCTCGGCGGCTGCGAACAACGACTCGATCGCGCCTGCCGAGAAATCGGCGGCGCGCCGCGCGCAGCCCGAGATGGCGCAGCGCGACGATCGCAAGCTCGGCACCGGCCACGGCGAGCGCGAGTATTCGCCGACGACCGAGACGCGGTTCGAGCGCGCCTCGCCGTCGCCATCCGAGATCGTCCAGGTGCGCTACGACAGCGTGCAGAACCTGATCGCGGCCGGCGTCATCCCGCGGCCACGGCCGATTCCGCGCCAGCCCGACGCGTTCCCGTCGTTCGTTCCCGACCCGGTCTGACGGCGGCGCCGCGGCCCGCATCAGCGCAGGTCGCGCACTTCCAGCGCCTGCAGCTGGCGCAGCCAACGGCCGGGGCGCGATTCGCCGCTGTGAACGAGCATGAACGGCCCTTCGCGAGGCGGCAGCGCACGACCTTCCTCGCGCGTCCAGACGACCATCAACGGCGCATGGCCGAAGTGCGGGTCGACGTCGGCAAGGCCGAACACCGCCACGTAGCCGTCGGCGGCGCGCGCAACGAGCGCCTTGCCAACGACGGGTCCGCTGCCGAGGCTCGCTCCCAGGTCGAGTCCCGCCAGCCGCAGCAAGGTCGTGACCGAAACGCCGTGCACCTGAAACGGCGGACGGTCGCGCAAGCTGGCCAACGCGGTTTCGACCGGCAACAGCACGAGCTCGGCCTGCGTGAGCGCGAGGATTCGCCCATCGCCCAGGTCGATGCGGAGGACCGCCTCGGAGCTCGCCGGCGCCGAAGCGCTCGCCGAGCCGAGCGATTGCGCCGCGGCCGGCAACGAAAGCAAGCCCAGCCCGGCCGCGAGCAGCGCGCGCAGCGAGCAGCGTCGTGCCGGAGCGAAGGTGCTTGAAGACATCGCCCGAGCTTGTCCCGCTCGCTACGGCGGCCCGAAGCCCTGCGCGGCAAGCAGCGCCTGGCCGCGCGGACCGAGAAGAAAGTCGACGAAGTCCTGCGCCGATGGCGCCGAGGCGGAAAGCACCGCGACGCCATAGCACGCTGCGACCTCGATCGCCTCGGGCACGGCGACGACCCGCAGCGTGGGCTCCTCGCGTGTCGCAATCGACGCGTTGGTGCGGTAGGTCAGGAAGATGTCGGCCTTGCCTGCTGCGACGAGCGCGGCGTAGACGCTGCGACCCGACACCTCGGCCGCTGGAAACACCGCCCCGCCGGTGAGCTGCAGCGCCTTCGCTTCGAGCCTCGCGCGCGCGCCGACGACGCCGCTCCGCTCGACGCGATCGAACAGCTCCCATGCGTAGTCGCCGGACGGCTCGACCTTCGGCGTCGACGTGCCGAGCTTGACGGCGGGGTCGAGCATGCGCTCGATGAGCGTCGCGGTCGTCGCTTCGACGCCCGGCCGCACCAGCGCGCACATCACGTTGCGCGCGAACGGCCGCACCGGGCCGGCGCGGCCGGCGCGCGCCAACGCCTCGGGATGCGCCATGTTCGCCGACGCGAAGACGCCGCCACCCGGCGACACGAGCAGCCGGTCCTTGAGCAGCCCCGACGCGCCGAAATCGAGCCGCACCGCCTGGCCCGGATGCTCGGCGACGAACGCATTGCCGATCGCGGTGAACGCCCCGCGCAGGCTTCCCGCTGCGTGGACGACGATAGTCATCACTGCTTCGCGTTCGGGAAGAACAGCTGCTGGCCGCCGATCTTGTAGCCTGCGATCGTCTCCTGCCCTGGCGGCGAGACGACCCAGTCAGCGAACGCCTGCGCGAGCTCGCGCTTGACGTGCGGATGCTTGGCCGGATCGACGACGATGACGCCGTACTGGTTGAAGAGCCGAGTGTCGCCCTCGACCAGGATCTCGAGATCGCCGCGATTCTGGAAGCTGAGCCAGGTGCCGCGGTCGGCGAGCACGTAAGCGTTCTTCGCCGACGCGATGTTGAGCGCCGGGCCCATGCCGCAGCCGCACTCCTCGTAATGCGCCATCTTCTCTTTCGGCACATCGACGCCGGCCGTCTTCCAGTAGCGCAGCTCGGCGGCGTGCGTCCCGCTCTTGTCGCCACGCGAGATGAAGGTCTCGGTCGGGCTCGCGGAGAGCTTGGTGAGCGCGGCAACGATGTCCTTGCCGCGCACGCCGGCCTTGTCGCCCTTCGGGCCGACGAGGACGAAGTCGTTGTACATGACGTCGCGACGCGGCAGACCCCAGCCTTCGGCGACGAACTTGTCCTCGGCGGCGCGGTCGTGCACGAAGAGGACATCGGCATCGCCGCGACGCCCCATGTCGAGCGCCTGGCCGGTGCCGACGGCAATCACCTTGACCTGGATCCCGGTCGCCTTCGTGAACGCTGGCAGCAGATGCGGGAAGAGGCCCGACTGCTCGGTGCTCGTCGTCGACGCCATCACGATCGAGCGGTCCTGAGCGGATGCGGGTCGACCGAGCGCGAGAGGCAACGCGCACGCGAGCAGAGCGACGATCGCGCGGCGGCCGCGCTGCGGCGAGTTCGTGGTCACGAGGGCAAGGCTCCGTCGGGAAAGAGGCCGTCGCGGCGACGCGCGGAGGCGCTGTCGAAGAACTCGGTGGCCGGGGCGTCGAGGTCGATGCGGCCGGCGTCGAGATGGACGATGCGCGTCGCCAGGCGGCGCGACTGGCCGAGGTCGTGCGTGCTGAAGACGATCGTGGTGCCGTCGGCGGCGAAGCCGGCGAGAAGCTGCTCGACCGCCGTCTTGGCGTCGGGGTCGAGGCTCGCGGTCGGCTCGTCGAGCAGCAGCAGCTCGGGCCGCGTCGCCCACGCCCGCGCGAGCGCGAGGCGCTGCTGCTCGCCGCCGGAGAGCGCACGCGCAGGGCGCGCCGCGAGCGCATCGAGGCCGACGCGAGCGAGCGCTTCGCCGGCGCGCGCGTGGCGCTCTTCCGCCGGGGTCGTGCGTTCGGCGAGCCAGAGCGCGACGCGCAGGTTGTTCCACACCGAGAGACGGAGCAGGAACGGCCGCTGAAATACCATCGCCTGGCGCAGCGCGGCAACGCCGATGCGACGCGTGCCTTCGTGGGCGACGACGCCGTGCAGCACGCGCAGCAGCGTCGTCTTGCCCGAGCCGTTGGCGCCGACGAGCGCGATCACCTCGCCGCGACGGACGTCGAAGTCGAGCGGCGCGAGCGCACGCACCGCGCCGTACGAGACGCCGGCGTCGCGCAGCTGCACGAGCGGCACGCCGTCGGCGGCCGCCGCGGCAGCGTCGTTCCGGTCGTCTGCGGCGTTCGGCGCCGTCGACGCTTCGCCGCCCGGCACCGCGCGCAGGCGCTTCCCGTTCAACGCCATTCCGCCACCGCGACCGCGTGGCCGCGCGGAACGAACGCGACGAGGACGTTGAGAAGCGCGACGACCGCGAGCAGCACCATGCCGAGCGCGAGCGCGAGCGGCAGGTCGCCCTTGCTCGTCTCGAGCGCGATCGTGGTCGTCATGACGCGCGTGTAGCCGTCGATGTTGCCGCCGACGATCATCACCGCGCCGACTTCGGCGATCGCGCGTCCGAACGCGATCAGCAGCAGCGTGACGACCGCCCAGCGCTCGTGCAGCAGCATCAGCGCGGCGCGCGCGAACGTGCCGGCGCCGAGCGAACGCAACTGCTCGCCGCCGTCGCGAAGCGCATCGGCGACGAGCTGGCGCGCGAGCGCGGCGATGACCGGCAGCGCGAGGATCGTCTGCGCGATGACCATCGCGGTCGGCGTGAACAGGATGCCCCAGTCGCCGAGCGGGCCGCTGCGCGAGAGCAGCAGATAGACGGCGAGGCCGACGACGACCGACGGCAGCGCGAGCAGCGTATCGAGGACGAGCAGTACGGCACGCTGGCCCGGGAAGCGCGCCGCAGCGAGCCACGCGCCCGCGGCGAGTCCGAGCCATGCGGCGCAGAGGCACGCCGTTCCGCTGACGGCGAACGAGAGCGCGACCGTGCGGACCAGGGCCGCGTCGGCATGGACAATCAGGTCGAGCGCGAGCGTTGCCGCCTCGCCCACCGCGCTCATCGGTCCGGCTCCATCGAGCGGACCATTCTCGATGTCGAAGGCGATGCAGACGATATGAAGACGCATGCATAGGGTCGAGCTCACGTACGCGCTGCTGGCGGCCGACCGCGCGCCGCGCGAGCTCCACCATCCGCTCATCGAGCTGCTCGGCGCCATCCACGCCCAGGGCTCGATCTCTGCCGCGGCGCGCCACGTCGGCCGCTCGTACCGCCACGTCTGGGGCGAGCTCAAGCGCTGGGAAGGCGAGCTCGGCCAGGAGCTGCTCGTCTGGAGCAAGGGCCAGCGCGCGGCGCTGACGCCGTTCGGCGCCAAGCTGCTCTGGGCCGAGCGGCAGGCGCAGGCGCGGCTCGCGCCGCAGCTCGCCACGCTGCGCGGCGAGCTCGAGCACGCGTTCGCGGTCGCGTTCGACGACGACGCTGCGGTCGTCGAGATCGCGGCGAGCCACGACGAGGCGCTGCCGCTCCTGCGCGGCTGGGCCGCGCGACGCTCGAAGCTCCACCTCGACATCAGCTTCACCGGCAGCGTCGACGCGCTCGCGGCGCTGAACGACGGCCGCTGCCTCGTCGCCGGCTTCCACGCGCTCGTCGACGCGCCCCCGGGCTCGCCGACCGCGCGTGCCTACCGTCCGCTTCTCAACCCCGCGCGGCACCGACTGATCGGTTTCGCGACGCGCAGCCAGGGCCTCATCGTCGCCGCCACCAATCCGCTCGGCATCAGGACAGTCGCCGATCTCGCGCGTCCGGGCCTGCGCTTCGTCAACCGCTCGCGCGGCACCGGCACGCGCGTCGTCCTCGACGAGCTGCTCGCGGCGGCGCGGACGAGCGCCGCGGCGATCGACGGCTACGACCGCGTCGAGCCTTCGCACCGCGCGGTCGCGCAAGCGGTCGCGAGCGGCAGCGCCGACGCCGCGTTCGGCATCGAGGCGGTGGCACGCGACCGCGGCCTCGACTTCATTCCCCTCGCCAAGGAACGCTACTTCCTCGCGACGCTTGCCGAGCACCTCGAGCGCGCGCCGGTCGCGGCGCTGCGCACAGCGCTCGCTGCGAGCGAATGGCAGACCACGCTCGCAGCGCTTCCCGGCTACGTCCCGATGAAGAGCGGCGAGATTCTGTCGCTCACGGCGACGCTGCCGTGGTGGCGAACGCCCAAGCGCTGAACGTTCGCGCGGTCTAAGCGCGCCGTCAGGCGGGCCGTGGCGCGAAGTCGCGCAGCTGCAGCGCGCGCCAGACCTTCTCCGACGTCAGCGGCATCTGCAAGCGCTCGGCGTCGCGGCCGAGGCCGGCGCCGTCGAGCGCGTCGACGACGGCGTTGACGACCGCAGGCGTCGCGCCGATCGTGCCGAGCTCGCCGACGCCCTTGACGCCGAGCGGATTCAGCGCCGTCGGCACCGACGTGTCGAATTCGGTCCGGAACATGCCCGTGCCGAAATCGGCGCGCGGCACCGCATAGTCCATGAAGCTGCCGGTGACGAGCTGGTGGCTCTCGCGGTCGTAGACGACCTGCTCGCCGAGCGCCTGGCCGATGCCCTGCACCGCGCCGCCCTCGACCTGGCCGCGCGCGATCGTCGGGCTGACGACGCGGCCGATGTCGTTGACCGACGCGTACGCGACGACCTTGATGTCGCCGGTCTCGGGATCGACCTCGACCTCGCAGACGTGGCACGCGTTCGGCCAGGTCGCGCCGCCGACCGTCGTCGCCGCGTCGAGGTGGATGCGCCGCTCGGGCTGGCGCGCCGCGAGCGCGAACAGGTCGATGCCGACGTCGGTGCCGACGACCGCAAAGCGCCCGCTGCGGTATTCGATGTCGCCCGCCGCCGCCTCGAGCGCTTCGCCGGCGAGCGTCTTCGCGTGCGCGACGGTGCGCTCCGACGCGACCTGCACCGCAGAGCCGCCGGTGAAGAGCGAGCGCGAGCCGGCGCTGCCGAAGCCGTTGCCGCGCGCGGTGTCGCCCTGGACGATCCGGATCTTCTCGATCGGCACGCCGAAGACGTCGACCGCGAGCTGCGCGTAGCTGGTCGCGATGCCTTGCCCCATCGCCTGCGTCGCCGAGAAGATCTCGATGACGCCGTCGCCGGTGACGTCGACGCTCACCTTTTCCTCGAACGCGTTGCCGCCGGTCCATTCGAGGAAGGTCGCGATGCCGCGGCCGCGCAGCAGGCCGCGGCGCTTCGACTCGTCGCGCCGCGAGGCGTACCCGTTCCAGTCGGCGAGCCTTAGGCCCTGGTCGAGGATCTTCTCGAACGCGCCGCAGTCGTACGTCTGCTTCATCGCGTTCGTGTACGGCATCTGCGCGGGTTGGATCATGTTCCTGCGGCGCAGCTCGGCGGGGTCGAGCTTCATCTCGCGCGCGGCGGCGTCGAACAGCCGCTCGATCACGTAGACGGCCTCCGGCCGACCGGCGCCTCGGTAGGGGCCGGTCGGCGTCGTGTTCGTCAGCACCGCCTGCAGATGGAAGTCGATCGTCGGGATGTCGTAGATGCTCGTCGACACCCAGGGGCCGATCATCAGCTGGATCGCGATGCCCGCCGGCGTCGGATACGCGCCGACGTTGGCGCGCGAGCGGACGCGCAGCGCGAGCGCCTTGCCGTTGGCGTCGAGCGCGAGCTCGGCGCGGCTCGTGAGGTCGCGACCGTGCGACGCCGACAGGAACTCCTCGCTGCGGTCCGACTGCCAGTGCACGGGCCGGCCGAGCGCGCGCGCCGCGAAGGCGACGACGATGTCCTCGGGATACGCGCCGGTCTTCATGCCGAAGCCGCCGCCGACGTCGCCGACGACGACGCGCACCTGCTGCTGCGTGGTGTCGGGCAGCGTCCCCGCGAGGCCGGCGGCGACGGCGGTCGGCATCTGGTTGCTGATGCGCACCGTGAACGCACCGCTCGCACCGTCGAACGACGCGACGACGCTGCGCGGCTCGAGCGCGACCGGCGCGACCCGCTGGTTGACGATGTCGAGCGCAACGGTGACCGCGGCGCGCGCGAACGCCGCGCCGGCAGCGGCCGCATCGCCGTGGCGGATCTCGGCAGCGATGTTGTCGGCTGCGCGGTCGACGAGCGCCGGCGCGCCGGCCGTGGTCGCCTGCTCGACGTCGGTGACCGCGCCGAGCTCCTCGTACTCGACGAGCACCGCGTCGACGGCGTCGCGCGCCGCGTCGCGCGTCTCGGCGACGACCGCGACCACCGCCTCGCCGACGTAGCGGACGCGCTCGTGCGCGAGCGCGCGGCGCGGCGGGCTCGCCGCCTTGTCGCCGTCGGCGCGTCGGAAGTCGGGCGACGTCGGCAGCGGCTTGACGCCGGCGGCAGCGAGCTCGGCGCCGGTGTAGACGGCGAGCACTCCAGGCATCGCACGCGCCGCGTCGGCGTCGATCGCGACGATCGTCGCGTGCGCGTGCGGCGAGCGCTGGAACGCGATCACCGTCTGGTTCGGCTCGGGTGCGTTGTCGACGAAGCGGCCGCGGCCGGTGAGGAGCGCAGCGTCCTCGACACGAGCGACCGCGCGGCCGCTGCCGAAGCGGGCAGCAGCGTCCGTCATGGGTGCACCCTCGGCCTGCGGCCGGTCCCGCCAAGCGGGACGGAGCGTTCCCTTCGGAGCGGCCGTGCGGGAACGCTCATGCGATCGCCGCCCACATGTCCTTGTCGCGCTCCGCCGTCCAGATGCGCGGGTCGACGTGGCCGGTGGCCTCGTCGAACGCCCGCGACACGTCGAACGGCATGCAGTGCTCGTAGATCACCTGCTGGCCGTACTTGGGTCGCAAGAGTGCCTCGGTGTCGGCGTAGACGCGCTTCAGGTCGTGGCCCTGCGCGACACCGCGCTCGACGCTCGCGAGCAGTTCGCGGATGAACGCGCGCGTCGTCGCGATGCCGTCGCGGCACATCGCGGCGTCGGTGAGCGCGGCGCCGCGGCCGGGGACGATTCCGGTGGCGCCGAGCGCCTCGACGCGGTCGAGCGTCGCTGGCCAATCGCGGAAATACGCGTCGCCGGCGTACGCGGTCGCGCCGTACTCGACGAGGTCGCCCGAGAACAATACCTTCTGCTGCGGCAGCCAGACGACGGTGTCGCCCTTGGTGTGGCCGCGGCCGAGCTGCATCAGCCTGACCTCGAGCTTGCCGAGCCAGACCGTCATCTCGCCCTTGAACGTCAGCGTCGGCCAGGTGAGCCCGGGAATCGTCTCGACGGCGCGAAAGAGCCGCGGGAAGCGCTCGATCTCGCTCTTCATGTCCTGCGCGCCGCGCTCGACGATGAGGTCGCGCGTGTCCTCGCTGGCGATGATCTCGGTCGCGCCGTAGGCGCTCGCGCCGAGGACGCGCACCGCGTGGTAGTGGCTCATCACGACGTACTTGATCGGCTTGTCGGTGACGGTGCGGATGTGGCGGATGACGTCGGCGGCCATCACCGGCGTCGCCTGCGTGTCGATCACCATCGCGCAGTCGTCGCCGACGACGACGCCGGTGTTCGGGTCGCCCTCGGCGGTGTACGCGTAGGCGTTCTCGGAAAGCTTGGTGAACGTGACCTTCTTGTCGGCGAGGTCGGCCTGGGAAGCGAATGCTTTGCTCATGACGATCGGGCGGGCAGCAAGGCGAGGAACGACGATACCGCGGCGTGGAATTCGTCGCCGACCTCGACGACGCTCAGGTGCGACGCGTCGGCGAAGACGCGCAACTCGGCACCGGCGATCCGCTCGGCGATCGCGCGCGCCATCTCCGGCGTCGCGCCGACGTCGCGCGCGCCGGCGATGACGAGCGTCGGCGTTCGCACCTTGTCGAGGCGGTCGAGCCAGTCGACGCCGGCGACCGCGTGGCAGCACGCGACGTACCCGGCCGGGTCCGCGCGCAGCAGCCGCGCGCGCAGCGCCGCGGCGGCATCGGGGTGCGCGGCACGAAAGTCGCTGTGCAGGTAGCGCTCGACGACGGCGTCGGCGACCGCGGCCATCCCGCCCTGCTCGACCGCGGCGATCCGCGCCGCCCACGTCGGCCGCGCCGATTCCGGATAGCGCGCCGTCGTGTTCGCGAGCACCGCGCCGCGCACGAGCTCGGGGTGCTGGACCGCGAGCCCCTGTCCGACCATGCCGCCCATCGACAGGCCGATCCAGGTGACCGGTCCGCGGCCCCACTCGCGGATCGCGCGCGCCGCGTCGGCGACGAGGTCGTCCATCGTGTACGGACCCGGCGGCGCCGCCGACTCGCCGTGGCCGCGGTGGTCGTAGCGGAGCACCGTGTGCTTCTCGGCGAGCTTCTTCGCGAGCGCGTCCCACATGTGGACGTCGAGGCCGAGCGCGTGGCTCAGCACGATCGGCGGCCCTTCGCCCTGCACCGTGACGCGAAGCTGCGGCGCGCTGAAGGTGTGGTGCGTCGCGACGCGGCTCGTCACCGCGAGCGACGACGGCGCCGGTACGCGGCCTTCGGCGCGCAGGATGTCGGCGGCGATCTTGAACGCCGTGTTCGCTGCCGGCACGCCGCAATAGATCGCACCCTGCAGCAGCGTCTCCTGGATCTTCTCGAGCGCGACGCCGCCGCGGATCGCGGCGCGGCAGTGCAGCTCGAACTCCTCCCAGCGCGCGAGCCCCATCGTCATGCCGAGGACGAGCAGCCGCCGCGTCTCGTGGGGAAGGCCGGGACGGCCCCAGATCTCGTGCCAGGCGTAGCGTGTGATGAGGCTCTGGAAGTCGGCGTTGAAGTCGGTCGCGTTGGCGAGCGAGCGGTCGACCCAGTCGTCGCCGAGGACGGCGCGCCGGTTGGCGACGCCGCGGTCGAAGTCGTCGCTGCGGTCGGGGGCGGTCATCGAGAGTCTCCGGAAGTGAGCTACGCGACGAGCAGCCGGTCGAGCCGCGCGACGGCGACGTCACCGGCGCGCCGCGCCGCGGCGTCGACATCGAACGCGGCGGCGATCGCGTCGGCACCGACAGCGGCGAACGCGGAATCGGCGCGAACGAGCGCGTCGAGGTCGCCTCCGCCCGCCGCGGCGCGCGCAGCGAGCGCTCCGACGATGCTGGACGCCTTTTGCTTGCCGAGCGCGGGAGCGATCAGCGCCGCCGCCGCTTCGGCAAACACGGTGCCGCGCTGGCGCGCGACGTTGGCACGCATCCGCGCCGCGTCGACCTCGAGGCCGGCGATCGCATCGGCGAGTGCGACGAGCGCGCCGCTCGCCGAGAGGAAGAGCGTGGGCCATTCGGCGAGCTCGGCCTGCCAGTCGCCGAGACCGCGCTCGTGCGCCTGCCGCATCGAAGCGAGCAGCGCCGCGGCGTGCTGCGGTGCGCGGACGCCCGCCGCGATCGCGGCGAGCGCGGCGACCGGATTGCGCTTCTGCGGCATCGCCGAGGAGCCGCCGCGGCCTTCGCCCGCCGGCTCGGCGACCTCGCCGACCTCGCCCTGCGCGAGCAGCGCGACGTCGGTGCCGATCTTGGCGAGCGAGCCGCAGAGGATCGCGACTTCGCAGCCGAGCGCGACCCAGTCGTCGCGCTGCACATGCCACGGATCCGCGGCGCGGATGCCGAGCCGCTCGGCGACACGTCGCGCGACCGCGTCGCCCTTGTCGCCGAGCGCGCCGAGCGTGCCGACGGCCCCGCCGAGCTGGAGCTTCAGCGCGGCGTCGCGGGCACGCGCGATGCGATCGCGGGCGCGGACGAGCGGCGCGACCCAGGCGACGACCTTGAAGCCGAAGCTGACGACCTGCGCGGGCTGCAGCAGCGTGCGCGCGAGCACGGGCGTGGCGCGGTGGCTGCGCGCGAGCGCGACCAACGCATCGACGAGGCGATCGAGGTCGCGCGCGATGAGGTCGAGGGCGCGCCCGGTGACCACCACCATCGCCGTGTCGATGACGTCCTGGCTCGTGCCGCCCCAGTGGACGTACGCCGCCGCCGCCGGGTCGCGCGCGGCGACCGTGGCGGTGAGCGTCTTGACGAGCGGGATCGCGATGCTGCCGGCGCTCCGCGCGGCGGCGACGAGCGCGTCGACGTCGATGTCGGCGCGCGTCGCGGCGACGATCGCCGCGGCGGCGTCCTTCGGCACGATTCCTTCGGCGGCCTCCGCGTCGGCGAGCGCCGCTTCGAACGCGAGCATCGCGGCGACGAGCGCGCGGTCGGAGAAGACGTCGAGCATCGCCTCGCTCGCGAGCGTGCGAGCGAACAGCGTTGCGGTCACACGCGCGACGGCATCAGGTGCCGGCCGATTCGTGGCTCACCGACTGTTGCGCGAGCGCGCTGGCGAGGACCTTGTCGACACGCTTGCCGTCGAGATCGACGACCTCGAAGCGCCAGCCTTCCCATTCGACCCAGTCGGCCTCCTCGGGAAGGCGGCCGAGCAGCAGCATGATCATCCCGGCGAGCGTGTTGTAGCGGCCGCGGTCCTCCTCGGGCAGCTCCTTCAGGGAGAGGCGGTCCTTCAGCTCGGGTGTCGGGATCAGGCCGTCGAACAGCCAGCTGCCGTCGTCGCGCTGGACCGCCCAGGCGTCGGCATCGGTGTCGGCGCTGAACTCGCCGGTGATCGCCTCGAGGACGTCGCGCACGGTGATCATCCCCTGCACCTCGCCGTACTCGTCGACGACGAAGACGATCTGCGAGCTCGAGGCGCGAAACTGCTCGAGCAGCTCCATTCCCGAGAGCGTCTCCGGGACGAAGACCGGCGGCAGCAGGTCTTCGTTGACGGCGATCGTCCTGCCCTGGATCGCCTGCTGAAGCAGCCGCTGCGCGCTGACGACGCCGAGGACGTCGTCAAGCCCGCCGCGGCAGACCGGGTAACGCGAATGCTCCGACTCGCCGACGACGCGCTGGACGTCGTCAGCGGTGGCGGTCGCGTCGAGCCAGACGATCTCGCCGCGCGGGATCATCATCGAGCCGACTTGGCGGTCGTCGAGGCGAAAGACGTTGCGCACCATCTGGTGCTCCTGCGCCTCGATGACGCCGGCGTCGAGCCCTTCCTCGAGGCTGGCGGCGATCTCCTCCTCGGTGACGCTGCGGTCGGGGTTGCCGCGGATTCCCATCAGGCGCAGCGTCCCTTCGGTGCACCACGACAGCAGCCGGACGAACGGCCGGACGATCACCGACAGCCACTCCATCGGCCGGGCGACGTAGCGGGCGACGACCTCCGGGTACTGGATGCCGATCCGCTTGGGCACCAGCTCGCCGAAGATGATCGTCAGGAACGTGATCGTGACGACGACCATCGCGGTCGCGGTGATCTCGGCGGCGCGGTCGCCGAGCGAGAACGTGGCGTGCAGCCAGTGCGCGAACGGCGCCGAGAAGGCGGCGTCGCCGACGATGCCGTTCAGGACGCTGATCGAGGTGATTCCGATCTGGACGACCGACAGGAACTTGGTCGGGTCGTCGTGCAGCGCCATGGCGTGGCGCGCCCCCGAGTCGCCCGCCTCGACCATGACCTGGAGCCGCGCCTTGCGGCTCGCGGTGAGCGCCATCTCCGACATGGCGAACAGCGCATTCAGGAAGATCAGGAAGAGCAGTAGGGCAACGTCCATGCGCGGGCGCGGCGGAGGCGGGGAACGAGCGTAGCAGAATCGCTTCCGTGCCCGCCCTCGCCCGCCCCGAGCCCGGCTGTGCCGGTGCGCCGCGCTCCTGCCCGGCGCTGGCGGCGGCGGCATGAAGTATCTCGTCGGCGACCTCCAGGGTTGTGCCGACGCGCTCGAGCTGTTGCTGGCGGCGATCGCGTTCTCGCCGTCGCGCGACCACCTCTACGTCCTCGGCGACCTCGTCAATCGCGGCCCGGCCTCGCTCGGTACGCTGCGCCGCCTGCGCGGGCTCGGCGCGTCGGCGAGCTGCGTCCTCGGCAACCACGACTGGCACCTCCTCGCCGTCGCCGCCGGGGTGCGGCCGCGGCACCGCAGCGACACCCTCGACGACATCCTCGACGCCCCCGACCGCGACGCCTGGCTCGACTGGATCCGGCAGCGCCGGATGGCGATCCACGCCGACGGCTGGCTGATGCTGCACGCCGGCGTCGTCCCGCAGTGGGACCTCGCGACCGCGCTCGCGTGCGCCGCCGAGCTCGAGGCGGCGCTGCGCGCGCGCGACGCGCGCGAGTTTCTCGGCGCCATGTTCGGCAACACGCCGGCACGCTGGAGCGAAGAGCTCGCCGGCGACGACCGCCTCCGCTTCACCCTCAACACGCTGACGCGGACGCGCTTCGTCGCGGCCGACGGCACGCTCGAGTTCACGACCAAGGACGGTGCCGCCGCCGCGCCGCCGGGGCACTTCGCCTGGTTCGACGCTCCCGGGCGGCGGACCGCAGGAGTTCCGATCGCGTTCGGCCACTGGTCGTCGCTCGGCTTCGTCGACCGGCCCGACCTGCTCGGCCTCGACACCGGCTGCGTCTGGGGCGGCAGGCTCACCGCCGTGCGCATCGACGACGGCCGGCGCGACGTCGCCGAGATCGCGTGTCGAGGAAAGCAGCACGCCCGAAGCTGAATCGACGCTGACCGACTTCACCGGAGCGTCACGCGGCGTCATCAATCGATGGGTTGATCCCGCGAATCAGGGGGATGGTGTGCACGCCGATTCGGCGCACGATCCGTCCCCTCAAGAACAAGCTTCAGGAGGATTCATGAGCAGGAGAACGCCCGAGGGCGGCTTTTCCGTGCGCGTGCAACTCGCACGCCTCATCGGACTCATCGCGCTTTCCGCACTCGCGTCGTGCGGCGGCGGCAGCGATTCGACGACGATCACTCCGCTTCCGGGCGGAGGCGGAGGAGGAGGAGGCGGAGGAGGAGGCGCCGCCGGCGTCACCGGCAACGCCTACCTCGGTCCCATCGTCGGCGCCACCGCAAGCCTGTTCAATGTGAACCCGAACGGCACCAACAACGGCGCCGCGATCGAGACCGTGACGACGACCGCCACCGGCTTCTCGTTCACCAACTCGATCACCGGGCCGGCGCGCGTCTGCGTGACCGGCGGCACGTACACCGACGAGGCGACCAACGCCACGCAGACGAACACCCTGACCTTGTGCGCCCTCCTCGGCGGCGCGACCAGCACGGTGTACATCACGCCGATGAGCTCGTTCGTCGACGAGGTGGTCAAGGGTCAGCTGCAGCTGATCGCGGCGCCGACGGCGAACGACTTCACGACGACCCTCAACACCGCCAACGACCTCATCAAGTCGGTGTACTCGCTGGGTGCGATCGTCGACACCCTGCAGCCGTCGTTCGACAAGGCCGACGGCACCGCGCATCCCGACCAGTACAAGGTCGGCGCGCTGCTAGGCGCGTATTCGCAGCTCATCGCCGACTACCTCGCGCGCTGCGGCGGCGACCGGCACGAAGTGCTGAAGGCGCTGCTGAGCGACATCCGCGACAAGATCTTCGACGGCAAGACACTCGACACGCAAGGCGCCGCAATCAACGTCACCTTCACATGCAATGGCGCGACGGCGAACCTGCCGCTCGGCGCCGGCACTGCCGACCTCGTGACCGCGTTCACCGAGTTCGCCGCGACGACCAATGGCCAGGCGATGGACATCGACGGCAACCGCAACGTCGTCGACGCCGTCAAGGCCGGCGTCACCGGAGGTCCCGCCGCGCCGCCGGCGGTGAAGACGCTGCCGAGCCAGGGCCTGATCGCGATCGACCCGATCCACAACGTGGGCTACGTGCCGATCTACACCCACGATGCGACGGGCAACGGCCAGATCGCGGTCGTCGACCTCACGGTCGGTGCCGCGAACCCGGTCCTCACGCTCGTCTCGCTGCCGGGAACCTCGACCGCGATCGCGTCGAACTTCTTCGGCGACAACGGCCGCGTCTACGTCCTCGCGGCCAGTGGCCAGAACGTCGTCGTCCACGTCATCAAGGCGTCGGACAACACCGTCGAGCTCAGCGTTCCGGCGACCGGCGTGACCTTCAACGGCTCGTTCGGCGGCATCATCGTCGACGGCAAGCGCAGCCGCGTGATCGTCGCCGGGACCTCGACGATCGGCGTGCTCGACATCTCGACGGCGACGCCGACCTGGAACGCCGCCTCGGTGATCACCGTACCGGGCACCGACTCGCTGTCGCTCAACTCCGAGACGGGCGTGCTGTTCATCTCGTCCGACGGCACGATGCGGACGGTCGATTCGCTCGCGTCGCCGATGACCCAGCGCGTCTACGCGGCGAGCCTCGGCACCACCGACGGCGTCGCGTTCGACAGCCTCACCGGGATGATGATCATCACGCCAGAGTTCGAGGACAAGGCCTGGGTGATCAACATGAACGAGCAGCCCGCGGCACCGAGCACCGCTGCGGCACCGACGCTCCTGGTTCCGGGCATCGGCACGTCGCCGCCGGTAGGCGAAGGCCCCGGCGGACAGGTCGCGGTCAACGTGCTGACCCACCAGGCCCTGGTCGCGGACGAGTTCGGCCACAACCTGCGCCTCGTGCAGATGCCGACGGCATCGATCACGGGCGCGGCGACGGCGACCAACGCGTTCACGATCGCCGCCACGATCCTGCCCAAGCCGAGCATCAACGGCACGCCGACGCAGCTCGGCATGCGCGGCGACCCGAACTCGGTGACGATGGATCCGGCGCGCAACTTCGCGTACGTGCTCGCCGACACGCAGCCGAGCTTCCACGGCTTCAACGTCAACTTCCCGCTCTTCCTGGTGCGCATCGACCTGAGCGCGCCGGGCACCGCGCCCAACCCGACCTGGGCGCCGAGCATGCAGGCGATCCAGATGCCGTGACGACCGGGCGGCCCGCGGCGCGCCGCGGGTCGTCGCGAACAGCAAGAAGCCCCGCCTCGGCGGGGCTTCTTTTTTCGACGCGAGCGGTACGGTGTGCAGTGCTCAGGCGTCGACGCGGAACGACGACATCATGCACTTGTCCTCGTGCTCGAGGATGTGGCAGTGGTACGCGTAGTCGCCGGTGAAGCCGGTCGGATAGTGCACCAGCAGCTCGACGATCTCGCCGGACGGGATCTGCACCGTGTCCTGGCGCGCGATGAGATCGAGATCGAGGTGCGAGGTCGGCACCGGCACGAACTGGCCGCTGACGTCCAGGTGCCAGCGCCGCAAGACGACGAAGTTCACCAGGTGGATGTGGAACGGGTGCATGTCGGGCGTGCCCGCTGCCGCATCGAGCGGCTGGCTGTTGTTGAGATTGGCCACGTACCAGCGCTCGTAGGTGCCGGCGCGGGCGACGATGGTCGGATCGTGCAGCGCCGGGTAGGCCTTGGCGAGCGTGATGTCGGCGTTGACCTCGTGCTCGAAGAAGCTGCGGCGCGCGAGGCGGTAGCCCTGCGGCGTCGCCGACGGCCCTCCCGCGCCGGGCTCGCTCGCGGTCGTGAGGTCGACAGCGAAGGGAATCTGCCAATCGGCGCCGCCGTCTGCCATCTCGAAGATCTGGACATCGCCGAAGCCGCTGATGCCGACGATCGACTGCTGGGCTTCGAGGCCGAGCGTGTTGCTGATGAGGAGGACGAGGCGGTTCGGGCCGAGCGCGACACCCGGCAACCGCACCAGCGCATTGCCGTCCCACGCGAAGTCGTCGTCCGCGGCGGCGTTCGCGAGCACCGCGTCGATCGCCGCCGCGCTCGGCGCCGCAGGCCCCGCGGCCGGCGCCAGCGTCGCGCGCGCGATGAGGGCGATCGGATCGGCAAGCGCATCGTAGAGCGTGCGATCGGCGTCGTCGTACTGCGCGTTCGTCGGCGGCAGCACGGACTCGTCGAAGGTCGTGTAGATCGCCTCGAGCGTCTGGGCGTCGACAGCGAGGTGGCCGAGCAGGACGACGTTGACCAGCTCGACGCGCGTCACCGTCGGCGGCAGCGCCGACAGGTCGACGAGCAGGTCGCGCCGTTGCGCCGGCCCGATGATGACGGCGTCGGTGTCGGCGAGCGCGACCGAGCGCCCGTTGAGGCCGCCGTCGGCGCCAATCACGCGGATCGCCGACGTGTACCAGACGCGGCCGCTGCGCGCGGCGATCGCGTCGGGATCGCACAGCGCGAGCGCATACGTGCGCGCGCTCGCGACGTTGAGGACGCGCAGTCGCCACGCGGCGCGCACCAGCACGAGGTCGGGCGACGGATGCGCGTTGACGAAGTTGCGGTTGCCTAGGAACTCGGGGCGTCCGACCGCATCGTCCGAGCCAGCGACGATGATGCTGGCGTCGTGCGGCATTCCGGCGTCGTAGTCGAGGCGGGTCTCGTCGGCGGTGAGAATGCGGTCGTTGATGGCGAGCAGCAGCTCGCGCGAACGGCCTCCGATCAGCGCCAGGAGCGCGTCGTCGGCCGCGTCGCGGATGCAGTACGCGCCCGCGAGGCCGGCATGCACGTGGCGGCCGACGCGATCCATGGCGTGGTCGTGGTACCAGAGGAGCGTGCCGCGCTGGGCGTTCGGATAGAAGAAGTCGACGCTCGTCGCGAAACCGTAGGGGTTGCCGGCGAAGCCGAGCGGCGTCAGCGGCCAGCCGTCGGCGCCGCCTTGCACGCGCGCACCGTGCAGGTGGACGACGACGCCGACCGGAGACTGCGTGACGACGCGGCCGCAGATGCCGAGATCGAGCGCGACGTTGATCGGCGGATCGGCAAGGCGCGACGGCTCGGTCGTCGAGCGACCGATGGTGTTGCTCCAGGTGACCGTGCACGGCGTGCCGCGACGGACCTCGAAGACCGGCCCGAAGGCGTTGCCGAGCACGCCGTCGTTCGGTGTCGACGCGTCCGCGACATACACCCAGGCGTTCGCCTGCGCCGGCGTCTTGCCGGCAACCCATTGGACCTGGCGCGCCTGGATCGAGATCGAAGCCGTCGTCGGGCGCTCGAGCACGACCGGATCGACTGCGGTCACTGTCGTCGTCGGCGCGCCGCCTCCGCCGGCAGTGCCGTCACCACCGCCGCCACCGCACGATGTCAGCATCGTCGCGGCGCTCCCCGCGCCGGCGCCGAGCATCCAGCCGCTCCAGGCGAGGACGCTTCGTCGCGTGATGCCGACCGGAACGAGCGCCTCCACCGCACGCTTCCACTCCTCCACTCGCATCTCCTTGTGCACGGTCTGGCCGCGAGTGTGTGGGGGCGGCCCCGTGGCCGCAAGGGTCGGGGCGACCCGCATCCGGGGGAGGTCGCTCGGCGTACTGTCACGCAACTCTG
>Ga0207689_10000923_pt1 | contig 28231 bp, 22 predicted proteins | sample KBSMisM52_FD_184312 | JGI IMG/M metagenome (GOLD analysis project Ga0207689, IMG submission 184312) | Miscanthus rhizosphere microbial communities from Kellogg Biological Station, Michigan, USA - KBS Miscanthus M5-2 (SPAdes) (version 2) | ecosystem: Host-associated > Plants > Roots >...
CGCCCCAGCGGTCGGCGAGCCAGCCCGCGGGCAGCGAGATGAGCACCGGCCCGATGTAGTACGCGGAGAGGAACGAGCCGGCCTGGGTCACGGAGAGCCCGAGATCCTCGCGGATCAGTGGGGCGATGGAGGGGATGCCGAGAGGCCCCACGTTGGCCATGACCTGGGCGGCCATGATCAGGGCCAGCACGGCCCAGCGATTGGTCACCGCGGTCGGGACGACAGCTGGGCCTCGGCGGCCCGGAGGTCCTCCTCGGTGTCCACTCCGATGATGGGCTCGCGGGTCTCGAGCACGTGGATCGAGATGCCGGCCTCCAGGAGCCGGAGCTGTTCCAGCTGCTCGGCGCGCTCGAGGGAGGACGGCGGCAGCGAGTGGAAGGTGTCGAGCACCGCGCGGCGATAGGCGTAGAGGCCGATGTGCTTCCAGTAGGCGACGCCGCCGCGCTGGTCGCGGTCGAACGGAATCGGCAGGTGCGAGAAGTAGAGCGCGTCGCCGTGCACGTTGGTCACGACCTTGTTGACCGTGACGCTCTCGATCTCCTCCCGCGTGGCGCGGATCTTGAGGGTGGTCACCTGTACCTCGGGCTCATCGAGGAACGGGCGAACGAGCCGCTCGATGTGGCCCGGGGTGATCGTGGGGTAGTCGCCCTGGATGTTGACGTAGACGTCGGCCGAGCGCGCCCGCGAGACCTCCCACAGCCGGTCGGTGCCCGACTGGTGATCCGCGCTGGTCATGACCGCGGGCACGTGATGGGCGTGGCAGGCCTCGACGATCTCCTCGCTGTCCGTGGCCACGAGCAGGTCGGAGAGCACCGACGCCCGGGAGGCCTGCCGGAAGACCTGCACCACCATCGGGACGCCCCCGATCTCCCGCAGGGCTTTCCGGGGCAGGCGGGTGGATCGCAGCCGCGCCGGGATCACGCCCAGGATCTTCACCGCGCTACCCTATCAGAAAACTCCCGGCCGGGCGGGCCGCCCGAAGTTGACACCCCTCCGGCCTGAATGTTATAAGCCAGGAGAGAATCTCGCCCCGATTGGCCACACGTTCCGGCATCGCCGCACGTCTGCCATCCCGCGGGAAAGACAGGATCATGGATACCCAGCGTCTCAACCTTGCCCGCTCGTCCGCTCCGGCTCGCGCAGCGGGGGCATGACCGCATGACCAACGGCCGCGAGCTGGTCGGCGCCCGGGCGGACTCGGTCGCGCGGCCGCACGTGCTCGTACGGGGCGGCTGGTGGCAGCGGGAGTCGGTGCAGGGCTTCCTGTGGATCGCCCCCGCCTTTCTCTACCTCGCCTTCTTCATCGCCTATCCGTTCCTCATGTCGATCTACCTCTCGGTCTCGAGCGCGCGGGTGGGCTCGCCCGACTCCCACTTCGTGGGCCTGCAGAACTACACCCGCCTGTTCGCGGACCCGACGTTCTGGGAGACGGTGCGCAACTCGTTCGTCTTCACCATCGGCTCCGAGCTCATCCGGCTCGTCATCGGCCTGCCGCTCGCCTTCGCCCTCAACCGCTCGTTCAAGGGCAAGCGCGTCGTGCAGGGGATCATCCTCATCCCGTTCGTCATCCCGATCGCGCTCTCCTCGCTCGCGTGGAAGTGGATGTTCGACTCGCTCTACAGCGTCATCAACTGGATGCTGATGCGGGCGCACATCATCGACTACCCGTGGCAGTGGCTGGGCGAGCCGGGGCTGGCCATGTGGTCGGTCATCATTATGAACGTCTGGCGGGGCTTCCCGTTCTCCGCGGTCATCCTGCTCGCCGGGCTGACCGCGGTCCCCCAGGAGGTCATCGAGGCGGCCAAGATCGACGGGGCCGGCCCGCTGCGCCGCTTCCACTACGTGATCGTGCCCATCGTGCGGCCGATCCTCCTGGTCGGCCTGCTCTACTCGGTGGTGTTCTCCTTCACCGACTTCTCGGCGGTGTGGCTCCTGACCCAGGGCGGGCCCTACAACACCACCCACGTGTTCGGCACCTATGCCTACAACATCGGCATCAACGCGGGCGATCTCGGCATGGGAGCCGCCATCACCCTGTTCATCTTCCCGTTTCTCGCCCTCATCGTGGTCCTCATGCTGCGGTTTCTCCGGAGGGACTGAGGCGTGGACGCCCACCGGTTCTGGCGTCGAATCAAGCGCGACTACGGTCCGTACCTGCCTCTGGCGCCCTACCTCTTCGTGGTGCTGTTCCCGTTCTACTGGATGGTCATCACCGCCTTCAAGCGGGACCGCGACCTCTACAACCTGGAGACCGCCCCCTTCTGGTTCAAGGAGCCCCCGACCCTCGACCACGTGAAGCTCCTGCTGCAGGGAACCCTGTTTCCGACCTGGCTCGGGAACAGCCTCATGATCGGGGCGCTGGTGGTGGTCATCACGCTCCTGCTCGCGCTGCCCGCCGCCTACGCGCTGGCCCGCATGCGCTTCCCGGGGGCCCAGCCGCTCTCCACCGCGATGTTCCTCTCCTACCTGATCCCGTCGACCCTGCTGTTCATCCCGCTCTCCCAGGTGGTGCGCGGGCTGGGGTTCATCGACTCGGTGTGGGCCCTGGTCATCGTGTACCCGTCCTTCACGCTGCCCTTCTGCACCTGGCTCCTCATGGGCTTCGTGCGCACGGTGCCGAAGGAGATCGAGGAGAGCGCCCAGATCGACGGGTGCACCCGCTTCCAGGCGTTTCGCATGATCATCATCCCGGTCATCGTGCCCGGCATCATCACCGCCGGGATCTTCGCCTTCACCCTCACCTACCAGGAGTTCATCTACGCCCTGACGTTCATCTCCGCGTCCGCCAACAAGACGATCTCGTACGGGGTCACCAGCGACCTCATCCGGGGCGACGTCTTCTACTGGGGCTCGCTCATGTCGGGCGCGCTCATCGGCGCGGTGCCGGTGGCCATCGTGTACGCGTTCAGCCTGGACCACTTCATCCACGGGCTCACCGCCGGCGCCCTGAAGTGATCCGCGAACTCACAACGCAAGCTAAGGAGGAAGACCGCATGAGCAAGCTTTCGCGACGGAAGTTCCTCGGCACCGCGGCGGGCGCCACCGCCGTCTCCGCGTTCCCCCACGTCTGGATCCGCCCCGCGTGGGCGCAGGCCAAGGAGGTCCGGATCCTCGCGTGGACCCACTTCGTGCCCGCCTACGACAAGTGGTACGACGCCTTCGCCGAGCAGTGGAGCACCAAGACCGGGATCAAGGTCACCATCGACCACATCCCGCACCTGCAGATCCCGGCCAAGATCGCGGCCGAGGTCGCGACCCAGTCGGGTCACGACATCGTCCAGCTCGTGGGTACCGGCACCGAGAAGTGGGCCAACGCCCTGCTGGACGTGCAGGACGCCGCCGACCGGATCGGCAAGAAGCACGGCGGCTGGACGCCGCTGGCCGACAACTACTGCAAGGTGGCCGCCGACGGGCACTACCACTCGATCCCCGATTTCTTCATCGACTTCCCCGGGCTCTACCGCAAGGATCTCTGGACCGAGGTCGGCTATCCGAACGGGCCCGACTCCTGGGAGGAGCTCCACAAGGGGGGCACGAAGCTCAAGGCCAAGGGCTTCCCGATCGGTATCGGCCTCGCCCACCACGACGACTCCCGCGCCTCCTGGCGGGCCATCATGTGGTCGTACGGCGGCTCCGAGGTGAGCAAGGACGGCAAGACCATCACCTACAACTCCAAGGAAGTCCGCGAGGCGCTCAAGTTCAACAAGGCGCTCTACAAGGACTGCATGACCCCCGAGGTGCTCGCCTGGGACGACGCCTCCAACAACCGGCTGCTCGCCTCGGGTCGCGGCTCCTGGATCCACAACCCGATCAGCGCCTACCGGACCATCGAGGGCTCCAACAAGGAGCTCGCCGACAAGATCTTCGTGTCGCTCTCGCCCAAGGGGCCGGCGACGCGGCGGTCCTTCGCCAACTGCCGTGCCTACGGCGTCACCAAGTTCTCGAAGAACGCGGACGGCGCCAAGGCGTTCCTGGAAGCGCTGGCGGACAGCTATCGCGACGCGGCCAGGGCCAGCACCGGCTACAACATGCCGTTCCTCAAGAACTACGCGAAGCCGCCGTTCCCGATCATCAGCGAGGACCCGAAGCTGAAGCCGCTCGAGCAGGACGCCGAGTACCATTTCACGACCGGCTACCCGGGCCCGCTCACTCCGGCCGCGGACGAGGTCTACCAGCAGTTCATCATGGTGGACGCGCTCGCCCAGTTCGCGACCGACAAGATGGACCTCGAGCAGACGATCAAGTGGGCCGAGGAGAAGATCAAGGCGATCTACGCCAAGTTCGTCTAACCCACTCGAAGGCTCTTCGGGGGTCGCGGCGATTCGCCGCGGCCCCCGTCGTGCGTCAGCTCCCGAGCCGTCCGCCCCCGCCGCGCAGCCGCGGATCGAGCACGTCGCGGAGGGCGTCACCCAGCATGTTGAAGCCGAAGACGGCCAGCGAGATCGCCGCTCCCGGCCAGAAGGCCATCCACGGGGCCCGGTACATGAACGAGCGCCCGGAGCCCGAGAGCATGGCGCCCCAGGACGGGTAGGGGGGCGGCACTCCGAATCCCAGGAAGGAAAGCGCGGACTCGGCGAGGATGAAGGCGCCGAGTCCGATGGTGGCGAGGATGATGATGGTCGCGGCCACATTGGGCAGCAGGTAGCGGAACATGATGCGCAGGTGTCCGGCGCCCAGCGCGCGCGCCGCTTCCACGTAGGTGTTCTGCATCGCGCTGATGGTGGACCCGCGAATCACCCGCGAGCCGGCGGCGGCGCCCAGGATGCCGAGGGCCAGGATCAGGTTGAGCAGCCCGGGTCCGAGGACGGCCATGATCGAAAGGATGACCACCAGGAACGGGAAAGACTGCCAGGCGTCCACCACGCGCTGCACGCAGATGTCGTAGGCGCCGCCGAAGTACCCGCTGGTGATCCCGATGAACGCGGCCAGCACGTTGGCGAGCAGGACCGCGCCGAAGCCTACCGAGATCGAGACGCTCGCCCCGTACACCACGCGGCTGTAGACGTCGCGCCCCAGATTGTCCGTGCCCATCCAGAACTGGGCCCCGGGGGCCTTCATGCGCGCGCCCGGAATGGTCTCGTCGTACTTGTAGGGCGCGATCCACGGCGCGAAGAGCGCCATGATCAGCAGCACCAGCACGATGAAGCCCCCGATCGCGCCCAGGGGCTTGCGCCGGCAGAACTGCCAGACGATTTGCAGGACGGCTCCGGTGCGGCTGAGCGATCCGTTATCGCCTTTTGACATCTGGTCGCCCCAAGGGGCGACCTCCATGGGGTCGCTTCGCATTGTTTGGTGTGGTCGCTTCCTGGGCTCGGCGCTAGTAGCGGATCCGGGGGTCGAGGAAGGCGTAGAACGCGTCGACGAGGAGGTTCATCAGCACCACCACGCTCACGATGATCAGGTTGACGCCCTGGATGACCGGATAGTCACGCTGGTTGATCGCGTCGAAGAGGAAGCGGCCCATGCCGGGCAGCCCGAAGATGCTCTCGAAGATCACGGTGCCGCCCAGGATCTGGGCCACCTGGATGCCGAGCACGGTGATCACCGGGATCATCGCGTTCTTGAGGCTATGCTTGATGACGACCACGCGCTCCCGGAGGCCCTTGGCCCACGCGGTGCGGACGTAGTCCTGGCGCAGCACCTCCAGCAGGGTCCCGCGGGTGAGGCGCATGATGGCGCCCGCCGAGGCGATGCCCAGGATGAAGGCGGGCAGCAGGAACTGGGCGAAGTGCGCCCACGGATCCACCGAGAAGGCGGTGAACTGGATGGGTGGGCTCCAGCCCCACCAGATCGCGGGAAGCAGCACGCAGAGGGTGGCGATCCAGAAGCCGGGCACCGACAGCCCGAGGATGGCCATGCTCCGCATCGCGTAGTCGGCCAGGGTGTCCTGACGGATCGCGGCCAGCACCCCGATGGGCACCGCGATGATGACCGCGAAGATGAGGGCCAGCACGCCCAGCTCCAGGCTGATCGGCAGGCGCCGCGCCAGCTCTTCCAGGACCGGGCGCTTGGTCCAGAGCGACTCGCCCAGGTCGCCGCGCGTCACCTGGCCGAGCCACTCCACGTACTGGATGTACATCGGCCGGTTCAGGCCGAGCTTGGCGCGGAGGTCGTCGAGATCCTTGCCGTAGGCCTTCTCCTCGAGCATCAGCTGCACGACGTCGCCCGGGAGCAGGCGCGGCAGGCTGAACACGATGAGGGAGGCGATCAGCAGCGACGGGATCGCCACGAGCAGGCGGCGGAGGACGTAGCGCTTCACGTCACGCGGCCTTGCCCGTGCGCGTGGTAGTGCGATGCCCTATTATTTGATTGTACGGTCGTCGCAAGCGACGACCTCCATAGGGTGGCTTCGCATCTGTTGTAGTGGCTTCGCGCTATTTATCCAGCCAGGCGACCATGAGGCGGCCGCCGTAGTCGTGGCCGATGTTCGGGCCGAAGTTCTTGACGTAGGGCATCCAGGCGCCCACCGCGCTCACCGACGGACCGTAGCCGTAGTAGACCTGCTGTGAGGCGTAGCGCTGGATGTCGTAGACGATCTCCCGCCGCTTCTTGTCGTCGAAGGTGCGGCGCTGGAGCTTGATCATGTCGGTGAGCTTGGGGTCGTTCACGCCGGAGGCGTTCAGGGGCTCGCCGGGCAGGAACGGGGCGAAGTAGGTGTCGGGGTCGGTGGTGCCGCCGCGGAGGGTCACCATGCTCTTGTCGAACTTGCCGAAGATCGCGCTCGAGACGAAGGCGCCGTACTCCTTGAGCTTCAGGTCGCCCTCGATGCCGCCCTGCTTCCAGTTGCGCAAGCCTACCTGGACCGCGTCCATCCAGTCCGGCCCGTAGCCGGGCGTGGTCTCGATCGGGATCTTCAAGCCGTTGGGATGTCCGGCCTCCGCGAGCAGGCGCTTGGCCGCGGCCGGGTCGAACTCGTAGAGCTTGCGCCCCTCCGCGGGGAGCTGGTCGATCGGGATCGCCCAGTCCTTGAGCGCGGCCGGGATCAGCGCGTTCGGGGCGCCCTTGCCCTGCGACCACGCGTTGGTCTCGAGCACCTCGCGCCAGTCCTGGGACATCGCGAACGCCCGCCGCACCCGCACATCCTTGAACGGCTCCTGGTCGAGCTTCATCCCGGTGACCCCGCCGAACACCACGATGTAGTCCCGCATGCCGAGGTTCTTGACGCGGCGAAGCGCGATGTCGAGGTCGCTGCGGCGGATCACCATGCCGTACTCCGGGCCGAAGTCGAACTCCCCGGAGAGGAACTGGGCGAACGCGGCGGCGGGATCGGTGGAGATCGTGATGTCCACCGCGTCCACGTAGGGCAGCCCGGGCACGAAGTAGTTCGGATTGCGGACGAAGTTCATGCGGACGCTCGGCTCGTAGCTCTGGAACATCCAGGGGCCGGTGCCGACCACGCTCTCGGGCTTCTTGAGATCGCCGTACTGGTCCACGCACTCCTTGGCGATGATCCAGGTCGAGGTCGAGGCGAGCCGGTCGAGGAACCACGCGTTGGGCTCGCGCAGCGTGAACTTCACGGTGTACTTGTCGGGCGCCTCGACCTTGTCCACCATCTCGAGGATGTACTTGTTGCTGTTGCCCTTGACGTTGAGGAAGCGGTCGTAGGTGTAGCGCACGTCCTCCGAGGTCAGCTCGCGGCCGTTGACCGGAGGCTTGTTGTGCCAGCGGACCCCCTTCTTGAGCTTGAACACGTACACGGTATCACCCTGCCGCTCCCAGGACTCCGCGAGGTCACCCTCGATGGGCTGCGTGCCCGGCACCACCGCCGAGCCGCCCTTGACCTTCACGAGGCGGCTGTAGGCGAACGACAGCGGGATCATCGTGGAGAAGGCGATGGTCTGCTGCGGGTCGAAGTGCACCGGGGCCAGGTGCGAGCGCAGGCGGAAGCGGCCGCCCCGCTTCGGGGTCTGAGCCTCGGCGGGCCGGGACAGTCCCGACGAGGAGGCGCCGATCGCGAGGGCGGCGCCTCCCAGCTTGAGCACGTCACGGCGAGTGAGCTGTCCCATGATGAGTCTCCTTGTCGACCGGACTACCGGTCGAGCCAGGCCGCGGTCACGCGCCCGCCCCAGTCGTAGCCGAGGTTCGGCGCGTAGTTCTTGAGGGCGCCGTCCCAGACGCCGATGTAGACGCCGGACGGCATGTACACGTACCACTGCTGCTTCGCGAGGTGCCGCTGGAGCTCGTGCAGGACCTCCCGCCGCTTGCCCGGGTCCATGGTGCGGCGCTGGCGCACCAGCAGGTCGGTGGCGATCGGATCCTCCACGTGGCTCTGGTTCTTGAGCTCGTTGGCCACGTGGGGGCCGTAGACGAAGTTGTCGGGATCGAGGAACGGGGTCTGGGGACCGAAGGCCATCGACTCGTACTTGCCGTAGAACGTGGTCGAGATGTAGGCGCCGTATTCCTGCTGGATCGGCTTGGCGTCGATCCCCACGTCCTTCAGGTACTTGAGGATGAGCTGGAGCTGGTCCATCACGATCGTGGAGCCGTAGGTCGCGTAGCTGATGGTGGCCGGGAACCCGTTCGGGAAGCCCGCCTCGGCCAGCAGCCTCTTGGCCCGGGCCGGATCGTGCTTGTAGTACTGCGCGCCCTCGCCGAGCTGCTCGACGGGCAGGGCCCACTCCTTGAGCCCGAGGGGCACCGCCGCGTTCAGGGTGCCGACGCCCTCGAGGGTGGAGTCGATGATGGCGGTGCGGTCCAGGGCCATCGAGATCGCCCGGCGCACGCGCACGTCGCTGAACGGCGGCTTGTCCGCCCGCATGTAGATGTGGCCCATCTGATTGGAGGCGTACTCCGCGACCTGCAGCCGCGGGCGCTTCTGCTTCATCACGTCCTTGAGCTGCACCCAGTCGATCCGGTTGATGGTGCCGGGGTTCTCCCAGCCGATGTCGTACTTGCCCGAGATGAAGGCGGCCATGCGCGAGGCGTTGTCCTCGTCCACCGTGACCTCGACGCGGTCGATGTAGGGCAGCCCGGTCTGGTAGTAGGCCGGGTTGCGCACGAAGGTCACTCCGACGTTGGGCCGGTAGCTGTCGAGCATCCACGGCCCCGTGCCCACCACCGCCTCCCACTTCTTGAGGTCGCCGAACTTGTCCACGCCCTCCTTGGCCACGATGCAGACCGCCATCGGGTTCACGAGCACGTCGAGGAACCAGGCGAAGGGCTCCTTGAGCACGACCCGGACCGTGTACTTGTCGGGCGCCTCGACGCGGTCCACCGAGGCGAGCATGTTCCGGTTGGCGTTGCCCTTCTCGTTGATGAACCGGTCGAGGCTGTACTTGACGTCCTCGGACGTGACCTCGCGGCCGTTCACCGGCGGCTTGTTGTGCCAGCGAACGCCTTTCCGCAGCTTGAACACGTAGGTCGTGTCGTTGGGCTGGGTCCAGGACTCCGCGAGGTCGCCCTCGATCTGCAGCACGCCGGGGGCGATCGAGGCGCCCGCCTTGTGCCGGAGGAGGCGGCTGTGGGTGAAGGTATGCAGGATGTGCGTCTTGTAGGAGACCGTGAGCTGGGGATCCCAGTGGGGCGGATCCCAGAGCCGGAGGCTCAGGGTGCCGCCGCGCTTGGGGGTCTGGGCGCGCGAGACGGTCGGGGCGCCCAGGACGACGGCCGCGCCTCCGCTGAGCTTGAGAAGGTCACGGCGGCTCAGCGGGAGACGGGTATGGTCCGGCGTCATCCGTATTCCTCCAGTCGTCGTTGACATCGAGATAACGGACAGCGGGGGCCGAGCGTTTCGCCAATCTGGCGGGAAACGCCGCCGATGTCAAGGATATTGCTACCGCTCCAGCCACGCGGCCACGAGGCGGCCGCCGTAGTCGTAGCTCACGTTGGGGGCGTAGTTCTTGAGCGCGCCGTCCCAGATCGCGATCTGGATCGCGGACGGCATCTGCACGTAGTACTGCTGCTTGGCGAGATAGCGCTGGATGTCGAAGATGATCTCGCGGCGCTTCGCCACGTCCGCGGTCCGGCGCTGGCGGATCAGCATGTCGGCCACCACCGGATCGTTGATGTGCCCGTGATTCTTGATCTCGCCGGGATAGTACTGTCCGTAGAGGAAGTTGTCCGGCTCCTGGAAGCCGGTCTGGGGGCCGAAGGCCATGGACTCGTACTTGCCGTAGAAGGTGGTGGCGATGTAGGCCCCGTACTCCTTCGTCACGAGCTTGATGTCGATCCCGATGTCCTTCAGGTCCTTGAGGATGAGCTGGGCGACGTCCATGGTGATCTGCGAGCCGTAGGTGGCGTACTCCATGCTGGCCTGGAAGCCGGCCGGGAAGCCCGCCTCCGCCATCAGCTTGCGCGCGGCGGCGGGATCGAACTTGTAGTACTGGCCTCCCTCGCCGATCTGGTCCATGGGCACCGACCACTCGCGGAGCGCGGTAGGAACCGGCGGGTTCAAGACGGCTCCGCCCTCGTAGACGGTCTCGATGATGCGGGGCCGGTTCACCGCGAGCGACATCGCGCGGCGCACGCGCGCGTCGCTGAACGGGGCCTTGTCGGTGCGCATGTAGATGTGCTGCATGACTGCGTTCGGGTACTCGACGGTCTGCAGCCGCGGCCGCTTCTGCCGGAGCACGTCCTTGAGCTGGACCCAGTCCGAGCGGTTGATCACGCCCTGGTACTCGGGGCCCAGGTCGTACCGGCCGCCCAGGAAAGCGGCCAGGCGCGAGGCGTTGTCCTCGTCCACCGCGGCTTCGATCCGGTCGATGTAGGGCTGGCCCGCGACGAAGTAGGTGGGATTCCGCACGTAGGTGAAGCCCACGTTCGGCCGGTAGCTGTCGAGCATCCACGGTCCGCTGCCGACCGTCGCCTCCGGTCTCTTGAGATCACCGAACTTCTCCACGCACTCCTTCGCGACGATCGGGACCGCGTGGGAGTTGGCCAGCATGTCGAGGAACCAGACGTACGGCTCCTTCAGGGTGAACCGGACCGTGTACTTGTCGGGCGCCTCCACCCGGTCGACCGAGGACAGCATGTAGGCGTTGGCGTTGCCCTTGATGGTCCGGAAGCGATCCACCGAGTAGAGGACGTCGTCGGAGGTCACCTCGCGCCCGTTCACCGGGGGCTTGTTCTGCCAGCGCGCCCCGCGGCGCAGCTTGAAGACGTAGGTGGTCTCGGTGGGCTGGGTCCAGGCCTCGGCGAGGTCGCCCTCGATGGGGAACGTGCCCGGCGCCACGCCGGGACCGACCTTGTGCTTGAGCAGCCGGCTGTGGGTGAACGAGTACGCGATGTGGGTCTTGTACGAGACGGTGAGGTGCGGATCCCAGTGGGGCGGATCCCAGAGCCGCAGGCTCAGGGTGCCCCCGCGCCGGGGCGCCTGGGCCCACCCGGCCGGGGGCGCGATCGCGGGGGCGAGGGCGGAGGCGGCGAGGGCAGTCCCGCCGAGCTTCAGCAGGTCACGGCGGCTCAGCGCGACACGAGCGAGGTCCGGAGTCATCCGCAGTCCTCCCGATCGTCGGAGACGTTAGAGACACGGATTCCAGGGCCCTGATTGGTTGCGCCAATCTGGAGTGAAAGGCCGCCGCTGTCAAGCGGGCGGTCAGCTCTTGAGGTGCTTCTCGAAGAACGCCAGGCAGCGCTTCCAGGCGTCCTCGCTGGCTTCCTTCTTGTAGACCTGCGGCCGGTCGTCCGAGAAGAACGCGTGGGGCGCGTCGGGGTAGAGGATGAACTCGACGCTCGGGTTGCCCGCTCGGCGCAGCTCGGCCTCGAAGCTGCGCACGTCGGCCGAGGGGATGCCGGGGTCCGCGTCGCCGTAGAGGCCGAGCACCGGCGCCTTGATCCGGCCGACCAGGCTGAACGCGTCCACGCCGGGCGCGTCCGAGTAGACGCGCTTGACCTGCCCGTACCACGGCACCGCCGCGGTCACGCCCGGATACTCGGCGGCGGTGTGCAGGGTGAGGGCGCCGCCGCCGCAGAAGCCGGTGACCCCGAGGCGGTCGGCCCGCGCCCAGGACTGCTGCTTGGCGTAGTCGGCGGCGGCCCGGATATCGCCCAGGTACTGGGCGCGCGTCACCCGGCCCGCGATCTGTCCCATCTCGGTGAAGTTCTTGCCCTGCATGCCGCCCTCGCGAGAGTAGAGCTCGGGGGCGATCGCATAGTAGCCGGCCTGGGCGAAGCGGCGCACCACGTCCTTGTGCTGCTCGGAGTTGCCGGTGAAGCCGGAGATGACGACCACGACCGGGTAGCGGCCGGCCGCCTCGGGGCGGGCGTCGTAGGCCGGGATGGTGGCGCCGCCCGACGAGAGCTGGATATCCCGGGCGGTGATGCCCTTGCTATCGGTCGTGATCGCCTGGGCCAGCACGACGCCCGGCGTGAGCACGCCCCCGACGGTCGTGAAGGCGCCGTACTTCAGGACCTCGCGGCGGCTGAGCGGATTGGCCATGGGTGTCCTCCTTGGAGGAGTCTAACTCGCGGAGGCCGCGCCCGGTTCCCGATCAGACCGCGACGAGCCGCTCGAGCCTCACGCGCGTCTCGCCGTACGCCGCCATCTGGCCGAAGTTGGACATGATGTCCTCGGTCAACACGTTGGCGCCGCCGCCGCGCTTGATCCAGGTGCCGACCGGCATGATGACCATGCCGCGGCCGATCCGCCCGTCCACCAGGACCTCGACTTCCAGGTGGCCGACCGGGGAGCGGATGATCGCCCGCTCGCCGTTCTCGATGCCGTAGGCCGCGGCGGTCTCGGTGCCGATGCGGACCGACGCGATGGCCGGGTGCTCCTTCTCGAGGATCTGGGAGAGGAGCCACTTCTTGCTGTAGTTGGTCACGAGGGTGAGCGGGTAGTCCGGCACCACCCGCGGCTCGTGGCGGAGCTGGGTGATGAACTCGTAGCGTCCCGACTTGGTCGGGTAGACGTGATCCGCGAACGGCACCATCGGCGCCACCGGGCAGCGCACCGGCCCTTCCATGACCTGCTCGATGCTCACCCCGCGCCGGGTGAGCGGCGTGAAGATGCGGGAGAGCCAGTCGCGCGGGGCGCCCGCCATCTCGGGGCCGATGCCCAGCCGGTCGGCGAGCTGCTGGAAGATCCAGAGATCGGAGCGCGCCTCGCCCACCGGCTCGATCACCCGGTTCACCCCGCCGATGATGTTGTGCCCCCACGACACCAGCATGTCTTCCTCCTCGAGGAAGGTCGTGGTGGGGAGGAACACGTGGGCGTAGTCGGTGGTGTCGGTGAGCACCTGGTCCACCACCACCAGGAACTCGAGCCCGGCCAGGCCCTGGGCCACCCGGTTCGAGTTCGGCGACTGGTTCACCGGGTTGCCGCTGTTGACGAACATCATGCGGATGGGCGGCTTCTGCGCCTCCAGCAGTCCGCGGCCGAGCAGAGGCTCGGGGATCGCGCGATGGTGGGTGGCGCGGTCGGCGGCCTCCACCGTCTTGTCGAAGTGCCGCTGGGTGTTGTAGCCGTGCGAGACGCCGCCGCCGGGCACCCCGATGTGGCCGCCGAGGGCGCCGAGCGCGTCCACGCAGCGGAAGATCTCCGCGCTGTGCTGGTACTTGTTCAGGCCCCACCCGAGGAGCACGGACGCGGGCTTCGTGGTCGCGTACTCGCGCGCGAGCTCCCGGATCGCCGCCTCGGTCAGCTCGCACGCGGCGGCCAGCTCGGCGAGCGGGCGGGCGTCGAGCAGGGCCCGGTACTCCGCGAAGCCGTGCGCGTGCCGCTCGAGGTACCCGCGGTCCTCGAGGCCCTCCTCGAGGATCACCTTGGCCATGGCCATCGCGAGCTCCGCGTCGGTGGCCACTCGCGGCTGCACGTGCTGATCGCAGAAGTTCGCCGACTCGCTCCGCACCGGGTCGATCAGGATCACCCGCCCCCCGCGCCGGCGCACCTCCTTGAGGATCGGCACCGTGTGGAGGTTGGTGGCCATCGGGTTGCGGCCCCAGAGCAGCACGAGACGGCTGTTCAGCATGTCGGACGGGTCGTGGCCCGCGCGCACCCCGAAGTCGAGCGCCTGGCCGGCTCGCGCGGCGCCGCTGCAGAGCGAGCCGCTGGTGGTGGTGACGCCGCCCAGGAGATTCCAGAAGCGCCGGCTCAGGAGCTTGGTGGCGCCCCAGGAGCCGGTGCGCTGGTAGTGCATGATGGACAGCGGGCCCGGGTCGACCACGTAGCCGCGGATCTTCTCGGCCACCAGGTCGAGCGCCTCGTCCCAGCCGATCCGGTCCCAGCCGCCGTCGGTTCGCCCATTGCTCCGCTTGAGCGGATGGAGCTGCCGCTCCGGGCTGTAGACGCGCTCCGGGAAGCGATAGGTCTTGCCGCAGAGATAGCCCTGGGTGAACTCGTGATCCGGGTGGCCCTCGAGCTTCACGACGCGCCCATCCTTCACGTGGGCGATGATGCCGCAGCCGTCCGGGCAATCGAGCGTGCACGAGGTGTAGATCTTCTGTTCCATGCCTAGGCGTCTCTCCTTGTCCGCGAGGCGCTGCGTCGGCGGGGCCGGGCCCGCGCCGCGGGGGCGGGCGCCTTCCACCAGCCGTACTCGCGGCCGGGCCCGCGGCCGGGTGCCGCCACCATGAGCACCTTGGCGTCCACGCGCCCGACGTTCTTGCCCATGTGCGGGATCTCCGCGTTGAAGTAGAGGCAGTCGCCCGTCTTCAACGGGATCTTCTCGTCGCCGAGCTGGAAGAGGATCTCTCCCTGGAGCACGAACGACATCTCCTCGCCCTCGTGTGCGGTGAGCACGTCGGCCCGGTTCTTGACCGGGAAGGTGAGCACGAAGGCGTCCATCCGCTGCCCGGGCCAGCCCACCGCCATCGGCTGGTAGGTGTAGCCGGTCGCGGGCACCTCCTGCGGCGGGCGGCGCTCGCCCGCGCGCACCAGCGCGTAGTGCTGGGTGGTGGTGGTGCCCGACACGCCCTGGAAGAGCTGGCCCAGGTCGATGCCGACGGTGCGGGTGATCAGGATCAGGTTGGCGATCGAGGTCGAGACGCGGCCCCGCTCGAGCCGGGAGAGGAAGGGCTCGGAGAGCCCGGTCTTCTCGGCGAGGGCGCGCAGGGTGAGGCGCTGCGCGCGCCGCGCTTCCCGCAGGCGCGCGGCCACCGCGTCCACCAGCTGCCTCGTTTCCGGGCTTTCGTCCAAAGCAATCTCCGCTTGCCCCTGAGGAAACCACTCGGCTATGCTCCCTGTCAAGCGCGGAGAATCGCCTTGACACTTTCCGCGCATCTGTTTTACTCAGCGCAACCCGATCCACGAGGAGGTTTCGCATGCGCGCATCCCGTCTCCTGTCCCTCCCGGCGGCCGCCCTCCTGCTCACGCTGGGGGCAGGCATCGCCACGGCCCAGGCGCCGATCAAGCTCGGCGACATCAACACCTACAGCGGCATCGGCGCGCCCTTCACCGGGCCCTACCGCCAGGGCGTCGAGATGGCCGTCGAGGAGATCAACGCCAGGGGAGGCGTGCTCGGCCGCAAGATCGAGGTGCTGTTCCGCGACGACAAGGCCCAGCCCGCGGAGGCGGTCAAGCACGCCCAGGAGCTGGTCGAGTCCGACAAGGTCGCGATGATCACCGGGAGCTTCCTCTCCAACGTCGGGCTCGCGGTCTCGGACTGGGCCAAGCAGAACAAGAGCATGTTCCTGGCCTCCGAGTCGCTGACCGAGGCGCTCACCTGGTCCAAGGGGCACGACTACGCGGTGCGCCTGCGTCCCAACACCTACGAGCAGGGGCGCATGCTGGCCGACAAGGCCGGCAAGATGAAGTACGTGAAGTGGGCCACCATCGGCCCCAACTACGAGTACGGCAAGCGCGCGTGGGAGACCTTCCGCGACCGGCTCAAGGAGCTGAAGCCCGACGTGCAGATGGTGGGCGAGCACTGGCCGACCCTCGGCAAGATCGAGCCGGGCCCGCTCGTCACCGCCATCCTGAACGAGAACCCGGACGCGCTCTACGTCTCGCTCTTCGGCAGCGACTGGCTCGCCTTCGTGCGCGAGGCGCAGAAGCGCGGGCTCTTCCAGAAGATGTTCGTGGTCGGCATCCTGCTCGGCGAGCCCGAGTACATCGACCCGCTCAAGCTCGAGGCGCCCGAGGGCATGCTGGTGACCGGCTATCCCTGGTACGACGTGAAGACCGCCGGGCACCAGGAGTGGGTCGCGCGTTACATCAAGCGCGGGGACAAGACGCCGGTGCTCGGCTCGATCATCGGCTACATCACCTACCTCTCGGTCGCCGAGGCCATCAAGAAGGCGGGCTCCACCGAGACGCCCAAGCTGGTGGCCGCCTTCAAGGGGCTCAAGGTCGAGACCCCGATGGGGCCGATCATGTTCCGCGCCGCCGACGGGCAGTCCACCATGGGCGCCTGGGTGGGAACGACCAAGCTCGATCCCCAGCGCGGGGTGGGCGTCATGGTGAACCACGAGTACGTGCCGGGCGAGAAGGTGCTGCCGACCGAAGACGAAGCCAAGAAGCTCCGCCCGGCCAATTAAGACCGACTCTCACTCGATCTCCCTCTCCCCCGTCTCGGGGGAGAGGGTAGGGTGAGGGGGCCTCATGTCGCTCCTCTTCGTCCAGCTCCTGAGCGGGCTCGCCAACGCGATGTTCCTCTTCCTCATCGCGTCCGGTCTCTCCCTGATCTTCGGGGTCACCCGCATCGTCAACTTCGCGCACGGCTCGTTCTACATGCTCGCCGCCTACCTGACCTACTCGCTGGCCGCCGCGCTGCCCGGCGGTCCGGTCGCCTTCTACGCGGCCGTCCTGCTCGCCGCGGTCCTGGTGGCCGCGCTGGGCGGCCTGGTCGAGGTCCTCCTGCTCCGCCGCGTCTACAAGGCCCCCGAGCTCTACCAGCTCCTGCTCACCTTCGCGCTCGTGCTGGTGACCGCGGACGCGGTCCGCTATCTCTGGGGCGCCGACAACAAGACCGGCCCCAACGCGCCGGGCCTGGCCGGCTCGGTGATGATCATGGGGCAGCTCTTTCCCTCCTACGACCTCGCGGTGATCGCCTTCGGCCCGCTCGTGGCGCTCGGGCTGTGGCTGCTCTTCCACCGCACCCGCTGGGGCGTCCTGATCCGCGCGGCCACCCAGGACCGCGAGATGGTCGCCGCGCTGGGGGTGGATCAGTCGCGGCTGTTCACCTCCGTGTTCGTGCTCGGCTCCTTCCTGGCCGGCCTGGGGGGCGCGCTGCAGGTGCCGCGGCTGGCCCTCACCACCGTGATGGACACCTCCATCATCGTGGAGGCGTTCGTGGTGGTGGTGATCGGCGGCATGGGGTCGGTCTGGGGCGCGCTGCTCTCCTCGCTGCTCATCGGGGTGCTCAATGCCTACGGGGTGCTGCTGCTGCCCCGCATCGCCATCGTGCTCATCTTCGTGGTGATGGCGGTGGTGCTGGTGGTGCGGCCGTGGGGCCTGCTCGGCCGGCCCGAGATCCAGCTCCGCCCGCCCGGCAGCGGCGGCGTGGTCGGGGCGCGAGCCCGACGGCTCGGGCCGATCTGGCTCGGGGCCGGGGTGATCGCGCTGGCCGGCCTGCCCCTGGTGCTGCCGAACTTCTGGATCTCCATCGCGGTCGAGATCTTCGCGTTCGCGCTCTTCGCGGCCAGCCTGCACCTGCTGATGTCGGTGGGCGGCATGGTGTCGTTCGGCCACGCCGCCTACTTCGGCCTGGGTGCCTACGGCGCCGCGGTGCTCCTCCAGCTGGCCGGGCTGCCCATGCCCGCCGCCTTCGTGCTCGCGCCGGTGGTGGCCGCGGTGGCCGCGGCGGTGTTCGGGTATTTCTGCGTGCGGCTCAGCAGCATCTACTTCGCGATGCTGACGCTCGCCTTTGCCCAGATCGTCTACGCGGTCGTGCACCAGTGGGACGACGTCACCGGCGGAGACAACGGCATGCTGAGCGTCTGGCCGGCCCGCTGGCTCGGCACGCCGAGCCGCTACTACTACTGGGCGCTCGCCGCGACGCTGCTGGGCCTGCTCCTGTTGCGGCTGGTCACCGCCTCGCCGTTCGGCCTCACCCTGCGGGCCGTCCGCGACCACGCGCGCCGCGCGGAGGCGGTCGGGGTGAACATCCGCGCGCTGCAGTGGACCGCGTTCGTGGTGGCCGGCTTCGTGGCCGGGCTCGGCGGCGCCATCTACGCCTTCCTCAAGGGCAGCGTGTTCCCGGTCTACACCGAATCGCCCATGTCGGTGCAGCCGCTCGTGATGGTGCTGCTGGGCGGCGTGGGCTCGCCGGCGGGACCGCTCATCGGGGCCACCGTCTACAAGCTGCTCGATACCGTGATCACGCGCTACACCGACTACTGGCAGATCGTGCTGGGCGCCATCCTGCTGGTCCTGGTGCTCGCGTTCCCGCGGGGCGTCGCGGGCATGCTCGACGGGCGGCGGCCGTGAGCGCGGTGCTCGGGGACGTGCCGGTGCTCGAGACCCGCGGGCTGTCCAAGGCCTTCGGGGGCGTGCGCGCGGTCCGGGACGTGGACCTCGCGATGCCGAAGGGGGAGATCCGCGCCCTGATCGGCCCCAACGGCGCGGGCAAGACCACGTTCTTCAACATGCTCACCGGCCAGCTCAAGGCCGACGCGGGCCTGGTCCTCTTCAAGGGCGAGCGACTGAGCGGGCTGCCGCCCTACGCGGTCTGGCGGCGCGGGGTGAGCCGCACGTTCCAGATCACCGCCACCTTCGGGACCCTGACCGCGCTCGAGAACGTCCAGGTCGCGCGGCTCTCGCACCTCGGCAAGACCTACGCGCTGCTGGAGCGGGCCCAGCCGCTGCAGACCGAGGAGGCGCGCGCCCTGCTCGAGCAGGTGAACCTGGCCGACCAGGCCGGGCGGGTCGCCGCGGTGCTCGCCTACGGCGATCTCAAGAAGCTCGAGCTGGCGGTCGCCCTCGCCAACGATCCCGAGGTCCTGCTCCTCGACGAGCCCACCGCGGGCATGGCGCCCGCCGAGCGCGGGGCGCTCATGGCGCTCACCCAGCGCATCGCCCGCGCGCGCGGGCTCACCGTGCTGTTCACCGAGCACGACATGGACGTGGTCTTCGCCATCGCCGACCGGATCATGGTGCTGCACCAGGGACGGGTCATCGCGGACGGCGCCCCCGCCGCGGTCCGCGCCGACCCCCAGGTCCAGCGCGTCTACCTCGGCGAAGACGAGTGATGCAGGTCGCGAACGGTTGCCCCGACTATCTCGACCACGGTCAACATGCCTTCAGGCATGTTGAGGATGAAGAGCCTTGAAGGATTCTCTCGAGCTCGAGGGCGTGGAGGCCGGCTACGGTCTCTCGCGCGTGCTCCACGGCGTGACGCTTTCCGCGCGCCCGGGCGAGGTGGTCTCGCTGCTGGGGCGCAACGGCGCGGGCAAGTCGACCACGCTCAAGGCCATCGTGGGCCTGGTCGAGGTCACCGGCGGCGCCATCCGCTTCGACGGGCAGGAGATCACCCGGCGCCCCACCCACGAGATCAGCCGATTCGGGGTCGGGTACGTGCCGGAGGACCGGCGCATCTTCTCCGATCTCACCGTCGAGGAGAATCTGACGGTGGGCGCCAAGGGCGGCGGGGTCTGGAGCGAGGCGCGCGTCTACCAGTTCTTCCCCAAGCTCCTGGAGCTGGCGGGCCGCCGGGCCGGGAGCCTCTCCGGGGGCGAGCAGCAGATGCTGACGGTGGCGCGCACCCTGATGGGCAACCCGCGCGTGCTGCTGCTCGACGAGCCGTCGGAGGGCCTGGCCCCCGTGATCGTGCGGGCCCTGGGCGACCAGATCGCCGCGCTCAAGCGGGAGGGCTTGACGATCCTGCTCTCCGAGCAGAATCTCAAGTTCGCGGCGCGGCTCGCCGACCGGGCCTACATCATCGAGAAGGGGGAGATCCGCTTCGACGGGCCGATGAGCCGGCTCATGGCCGACGAGGCGGTGCGGAGGAAGTATCTGACCGTATGAGTTGGTCGTGAGGGACCACCCCTCACCCTGCCCTCTCCCCTGAGGGGAGAGGGACATAAGGAGGCCGGAGGCGCCGTGAAGACGCTGATCAGGAACATCGGACAGATCGTGTCGGGGGACATCGCGAAGCCCCTGCTCGAGGGCGACTCGATCGCGATCGCGGACGGCAAGATCGTCGCGATCGGCCGGGGGCTCGACGACGACGCCGACACCGTGATCGACGCCCGGGGCAGCACGGTGGTCCCGGGCCTCATCGACTCGCACTGCCATCCGGTCTTCGGGGACTTCACCCCGCGGCAACGGACGATCGACTTCATCGAGTCCGGCCTCAACGGCGGCATCACCACCATGATCTCGGCCGGCGAGGTGCACCTGCCCGGGCGGCCCAAGGACATCGTGGGGCTGAAGGCGCTCGCCGTCGTGGCGGCCAAGTCCTACGCCAACGCGCGGCCGGCCGGGGTCAAGATGCACGCGGGCGCCCCGATCCTGGAGCTGGGCATGGTGGAGGACGACTTCGCGGAGATGGCGAGGGCCGGGGTCAAGCTGGTGGGCGAGATCGGGCTCGGCTCGGTCAAGACCGGCAAGGACGCGGCGCCGATGGTGAAGTGGGCCAAGAAGCACGGCATGACCGTCACCATCCACACCGGCGGGCCGTCGATCGCGGGCTCCAACGCCATCTCCGGTGAGGTCGTGCTCGAGGCGGATCCCGACGTGGTCGGCCACATCAACGGGGGGACCACCGCGATGAGCGAGCGCGAGATCGACACGCTGGTGGCCACCCGGATGGCGCTCGAGATCGTCCACTGCGGCAACGGCAAGGCGGCGCTCCACGCGCTCCGGCGCGCCCAGGAGGCGAGGGCGACCGATCGCATCATCATCGGTCTCGACGCGCCCTCGGGCACCGGGGTGGTGCCGCTCGGCATCCTGCGGGTGCTCGCCCACCTGGTCTCGCTCGGCGGCGTCGCCCCCGAGGAGGCGGTTTGCATGGCCACCGGCAATACCGCGCGGGTCTACCAGCTGCCGGTCGGGCTGATCGCTCCGGGACGGGAGGCCGACGTCTGCATCGTCGACGCGCCCATCGGCTCGCAGGGCCGGACCGCGCTCGAGGCGCTCCGGGTCGGCGACCTCTTCGGAGTATCCATGATTCTCATCGACGGCCAGATCAGGATCGGGCGGAGCCGCAACACCCCGCCCGCCACGCGTGCGGCGGAGGTGGTCAAGGGCCAGGGCCCCGCCGCGGGAGGTCACTGATGCCCGCAGGAGGTCGTGTATGAAAGTTCGGAAGCTGCTCACGGTGGTCGAGGAGATCCAGGAGGACGGCGGCCGGCGCCTGGAGAAGCCGCTCCGGAAGATTGCGGCGATCGCGGTGATCGCGAACCCGTTCGCGGGGCGCTACGTCGAGGACCTGCAGGAGCTGATCAAGACCGGTGAGGAGCTGGGCGACCTGCTCGGCCGCCGCGCGGTGATGGCGCTGGGCGGGCCGGTGCACTCCTACGGCAAGGCGGCCATCGTGGGGACGGACGGCGAGTACGAGCACGCCGCGGCCATCCTGCATCCGACCCTCGGCACGCCGTTCCGCGCGCTCGTGCACGGCGGGAAGGCGATCATCCCATCCGCCAAGAAGCTGGGCGCCCCCGGCACGACCATCGACGTTCCGCTCCATTACAAGGACGCGGCCTTCGTGCGCACCCACTTCGACGCGATGGAGGTGCGGGTCAACGATGCCCCTCGCGCCAGCGAGATCCTGGTGGCCCTCGTCGTGACCGACGGCGGGCGCCCGCACCCCCGCGTGGGCGGCCTCACCGTCGCCGAAGCCAAGAAAGAGGATGGTCTCCGATGAGCGCCCAAGGGGTGAATCAGATGAAATTCGGCCTGCGCCTCCCGAGCTTCGCGCTGGGCCCCAAGACCGCGTCGCTCGCCGAGATGGGCGCCTACCTGCGGCGCGCCGAGGACCTGGGCTTCGACTGCGCGGTCTCCATCGACCATCTCCTGCTGACCCCGCCCGCCTACGCGTGCACCTGGCTCGAGCCGGTGGCCCTGCTCTCGGCGCTGGCCGGCGTCACCCGGACCATCAAGCTCGGCACCATGGTGCTGGTCCTGCCGCTCCGCAACCCGGCCTACTTCGCCAAGGAGTGGGCCACCCTCGACCTCCTCTCGGGCGGGCGCAGCATCCTGGGCGCGGGGGTGGGCTGGCACGAGGAGGAGTTCGCCCTCATGGGCGTGCCGCACAAGGAGCGCGGCCGGCGCATGGACGAGATGCTGGAGGCGGTGACCGCGCTCTGGGCGGGGGACAACGTCACCTACGAGGGCAAGTACTACAAGTTCCGCAACCTGACGATCGATCCCAAGCCCGCTCAGAAGCCCCACCCGCCCATCTGGATCGGTGGCGGCAGCCAGCCCTTCGAGAAGGTCTACGGCCAGACCGTCACCAACATCGATCCGGTGCTCCGGCGCATCGCCAAGTACGCGAAGACCTGGGTCCCGCACTCCTCCGCGACCGCGGACATGGTCAAGGGAGACTGGGAGAAGATCCAGCGCTTCATGGGCGAGTACGGACGCAAGCCCGGTGACATGCACAAGGTCTACTCGAACTTCGTGTGGGTGCTCAAGAAGGGCGAGAAGCCGGAGACCGCCATCCCGCACTTCAAGACGTACTCGGGCATGGATCTCCCCTACTGGAAGGAGTTCTATCTCCTGGGCGAGGCGGAGGAGCTGGCCGAGAAGGTCCGGGCCAAGGTCGCCAACCTCGGCGGCTGCGAGTACATCGTGCTGAACCCGCTCGACTGGGGAATCGAGCAGCTCGAGCTGCTGGCCCACGAGGTGCTGCCCCGCGTGGCGAGGCCCTGACGCTGAGCGCCCCGCCACGCTACCTCGGCGCGCACGTGAAGCGGGTGGAGGATCCGCGCCTGCTCGCGGGGCAGGGGTGTTATCTCGACGACATTCCGCTCCCGGGCCTGCTGCACGCCGCCTTCGCGCGGAGCCCGCACGCCCACGCGGCGGTGCGCTCGGTGGACACGACGGCGGCCCGCGCGGCGGCCGGGGTGGAGCTGGTGCTGACCGGCCGCGATCTCGACGGGGAGGTGGCGCCGCTCGCGCCGCGCCTCGAGGCGCCCGGCTTCGCGGGGACCGCCTGGCCCGCGCTGCCCACCGACCGCGTGCGCTTCGTCGGCGAAGCGGTGGCGGTGGTGGCCGCGGGCACGGCCTACGCCGCCGCCGACGGGGCCGCGCTCGTCGACGTCGACTACGACCCATTGCCCGCGGTGCCCGACGTGGACACCGCGCTCGATCCTCGCGCGGCGCGTCTGCATCCCGCGCACGCCACCAATATTCTCTTCGAGCACCGGGGCGGCCAGGGTGACGTGGATCGCGCCTTCGCGGCCGCGGCGGTCGTGCTGCGCGAGACGTTCACCCACGCGCGCTGCTCGGCCGCGCCGCTCGAGGGGCGCGGGGTGATCGCGCGCTGGGAGGGCGACGCGCTCACGCTCTGGACGGGCAGCCAGGTGCCGCACGTCTTCCGGACCGGCGTCGCCCGCGCCTTCGGCCTGCCCGACGCGCGCGTGCGGGTGATCGTGCCCGACACCGGCGGCGGTTTCGGACAGAAGATGCACCTGATGCCCGAGGATCTCGCGGTGTCCGCCCTGGCCCGCCGCACCGGGCGCCCGGTCAAGTGGATCGAGACCCGGCGCGAGAACCTGGCCGCGGCCGCCCAGGCTCGCGAAGGGCGCGTGGAGATCGAGGTGGCCGCCGACGCGGCCGGCGTGCTGCTGGGGCTGCGCGCGCGACTCTGGTCGGACGCGGGGGCGTATCACGTCTACCCGCTCACCGCCGCGCTCGAGCCGCTGGGCAGCGCGTCGATCCTGCCCGGGCCCTACCGGACGCCCGCCTACGCCTTCCACCTCACCGCGCTCGCCACCACCAAGCCGCCGCTCGGCGCGTATCGGGGCGTGGGGATGACGATGGGGGCCTTCGTGATGGAGCGCACGATGGACCTGCTCGCGGATCGGCTCGGCCTCGACCCGGCCGAGATCCGTCGGCGCAATCTCATCCCGCGCGAGGCCTATCCCTTCACCTCCGCCACCGGCTTCGTCTACGATAGCGGCGACTACCCGAAGGCCCTCGAGCAGGCGCTCACGCTGGCCGGGTACGATCGGCTCGTGCGCGAGCGCGACGAGGCGCGCGCGCGGGGACGGCTGCTGGGCATCGGCCTCGCGTGCTACACGGAATACACGGGCATCGGCTCCGAGACGTACCGCCGGCGCGGGATGGCGGACGTGCCGGGGCACGAGGCCGCGAGGGTCGAGATGGCGTCGGACGGTCGCGTCACCTGCTACGTGTCGTTTCCCTCCCAGGGGCAGGGGCACGCGACCACCACCGCGCAGCTCGTCGCCGATCAGCTCGGGGTGGCCCTCGAGGCGGTGACGGTCCGGCAGCCCGACACCGACACCACCCCCGGCGGCACCGGCACCTTCGCGAGCCGCGGCGCGATCGCCCAGAGCGGCGCGGCCGACGCGGCCGCGGGCATGGTACGGCGCAAGCTCCTGGCGACCGCGGGGGCCCTCCTCGAGGCGAGCCCCGCGGACCTGGTCCTGCGCGGGGGGCGCGTGAGCGTGCGGGGCATGCCCGATCGCGGAGTCTCGGTGGCCGAGGTCGCGCGCCGCGTTTTGGCCCCGGATGCCCTGTCTCCGGGGATGGAGCCGGGGCTGGCGGCCACCCAGTCCTTCGATCCGCCGGGGCCGGCGTTCTCGGGCGCGGTGCACGTGGCCAGCGTGGAGGTGGATCCCGACACGGCTCTTGTCACGGTGCGCGAGTACACGGTTGTCGAGGATTGCGGGCCGGTGATCAACCCCATGATCGTCGAGGGCCAGATCCACGGGGCGGTGGCCCAGGGCATCGGCGAGGCGCTCAGTGAGCGCCTCGTCTACGAGGAGAGCGGGCAGCTCGCGACCGGCACCCTGATGGACTACGCGCTGCCGGTGGCCGGGATGCTGCCGTTCTTCACGGTAGGCCACCTCGAAACACCGTCGCCGCTCACCCCGGGCGGCTACAAGGGTATGGGCGAGGGCGGCACCATCGGCGCGCCGGCCGCCATCGCCAATGCGGTGGCGGACGCGATGAAGCCGCTCGGGGTGACGATCACCACGCTGCCGATCCTGCCCGCCGCCCTCCGAGACGATCGTGGACGCTAGCGCCGCCGGGCCCGATCCGGAAGCGGCGCCCGCCGCCGCGCCGGGTGGCTTCCGGGCGCGCGTGGGGCTTGTCCTCGTGCTCACGCTGGCCGCGGCGCTGCGGCTCTGGCGGCTCGACCAGAACGGGTTCGACAACGAGTACTACGCGGCCGCGGTGCGCAGCATGATGGGCGGCTGGCACGCGTTCTTCTACAACGCGTTCGACCCCGCCGGCTTCGTCTCGGTGGACAAGCCGCCGCTCGCGCTCTGGATCCAGGTGGCGACCGTCAAGATCTTCGGCTTCTCGTCGCTCGCGGTGCTGCTGCCGCAGGTGCTCGAGGGGCTGGCCGCGGTGGCGCTACTCTGCCATCTGGTGGGCCGGCGCTTCGGCGCGGCCGCCGGCCTGCTCGCCGGGCTCTTCCTCGCGCTGACCCCCATCGCGGTCGCGGCGGACCGCTCGGGTAATACGGACAGCGGACTCGTGCTTGTGCTGCTGGTCGCCGCGTGGGCGGTGCTGGTCGCGGTCGAGCGTGCGAGCCGCGGCCTCCTGCTGCTCGCGATGGCGCTGATCGGCCTCGGGTTCAACGTGAAGATGCTGGCCGCGTTCGTGGTCCTGCCCACCTTCGCGCTCGTCTACTGGCTGGGCGCCGCGCGCCCGTGGCGCCGCCGCCTCGTGGATCTGACCCTTGGCGGCCTGCTGCTCGCCGCGGTGTCGCTGCCGTGGATGATCGTCTATGACCTGACGCCGGCGGCGCGCCGGCCGTTCGTGGGGAGCAGCCCGCGCAACTCGATGATCGACCTGGCGCTGGGCCACAACGGGATCGGGCGGTTCGTGCGGCTCTGGCAGACGGCCCGCGTGGGGGAGCCGCCGCGGGCGCCTCGCATCGCGACGGGCGGGGCGCCGGCCTCCGCGGCCGCGTCCGCCTACGGGCGGCTCTTCGTGCGCGCGCCGGTCGGGCCGGGGCGGCTGGCCGATGGCCTGCTCGCGGCCCAGGCCGAGTGGCTCCTTCCGCTCGCGCTGGTTCCTCTGGCGATCCTGATCGCGGGCGGCCTGAAGCCGCCGCTCGCTCCGGCGCGTCTCGACGTGCTCCTGTGGACCGGATGGGTAGCCACCTACGCGGCGGTCTACAGCTACGCGGGCGGCATCTTCCACTTCTACTACATGTCGACGCTCGGGCCGCCCCTGGCCGCGCTCGCCGCGGTCGGCGCGAGCCACGCGTGGGTGCGCTACCGGAGTGGTGGCGCGCCCGCGATGCTGCCGCCGGGAGCGCTGCTCGTGACCGCGCTCTGGCAGGTGTACGTGCACTCGGCCGGACTCCCGGCGATCGCGGAGGACTGGCATCGGCGGCTGCCGATCTGGGCCCTCGGGGCCGCGCTGGTGGCGGCCCTCGCCCTGGTGGCGCTGGCGCTGCGTCCCGATCTCGCGGCGGCTCCGGCCGCCGCGGCGATGGGCGTCGGGCTGGCCGCGCTGCTGGTGATGCCGACGGCGTGGACGCTCAGCAGCGTGCTGGTGCGCGGGATCGCGGTGATCCCGTCGGCGGACATCGGGCGGCTCGCCGGGCGCTCGCTCGTCGAGCTGCGCTGGCGCCTCGCGGAGGCGGAGGACCGCCACGCCCTGATCGCCTTCCTCCGGGTGAACCACCACGGCGAGCGCTTCCTGCTGGCGACCCCGAGCGCGCAGCTCGCCTCCCCGGTTATCATCGCGACGGGTGAGCCGGTCATGGCGATGGGCGGTTTCCACGGCCTCGATCCCATCCTGACGCCGGAGCGCCTGGCCCGGCTCGTCGAGGAGCGGCAGGTACGCTTCGTCATGCTGGGGGACCTCTCGATCGCGAGCCGCTTCATGGGCGCCGAGGCGGCCGGGCGCCCGCTCGCCGACTGGGTGCGGGCCCACGGCCGGCCCGTCGACCCCGCGCTCTGGAGCGGGCCGGCCGCGGCGTTCGGGCGCGGCGCACGCCGGCAGCTCTACGATCTGAATCCGGAGGCGGGCCTGGTCCCGGCCTCCGAAAAGGAGAACACATGACGATCCTGAAGCGGGCGGTCATCGGGTTGGCGTTCTGGGCGGGCATCACGGGCGCAGGTGTCGGCGGCGCCACCGCGACCGAGCTCCACGTCTTCAGCGCGGGCGCGGTGCGGGCCATCGTCACCGAGCTCGCGCAGGCTTTCCAGCAGGAGACGGGAAACTCGGTGACGCTCTCCTTCGGCACCGTCGGCGTCACACGCGGTAAGCTGGCGGGCGCCGAGCCGGTGGACGTGGTCATCATGACCGACGTGGCCATCGACGAGGTGGCGAAGCAGGGCGCGGTGGTTCCGGGCAGTCGCGCCGACCTCGCGCGGACCGGTATGGGGCTCGGCGTACGCGAGGGCGCGCCCCGGCCCGACATCGCCACGTCGGAGGCGTTCAAGCAGACCCTGCTCGCCGCGAAGTCGATCGTGTACGTGGATCCCAAGCAGGGCGCCACCAGCGGTATCCACTTCGCGAGCGTGCTGGACCGGCTCGGCATCGCGGAGGCGGTGCGGGGCAAGAGCCAGCTCGTGCCGGGGGGCTATCCGGCCGAGAAGGTCGCGTCCGGCGAGGCCGAGGTGGTGGTGCACCAGATCAGCGAGATCGTGCCGGTGAAGGGCGTGACGCTGGTGGGCCCGCTGCCGCCCGATCTCCAGAAGGTCACCGTCTACTCGGCGGGCCTGGCCGCGCGCAGCGCCGCGCCGGAGACCGCGCGGGCTTTCATCGCGTTCCTGAGCCGTCCCGCCTTCAAGGGCAAGTTCGCCGCCGCGGGGCTCGACTACCGCCAGCCCTGACGGCCCGGCCGGGCGGCGCCGTGCTATCGTGCTGACGTGTTCGCCTCGCCCGGCGCCATCGCGTTACGGCTCGGCCCGCTCGAGATCCGGTGGTACGGCATCCTCATGGCCACCGCGATCCTGGTGGGCTTCTGGATCGCCCACCGGCGCGCGCTCCGTGACGGGCTGCCCGCCGACGAGATCATCCGCACCGCGCAGTGGGCGGTGGTGGCCGGCCTGGTGGGCGCGCGGCTGTACGAGGTCGTCTTCAACTGGGACTACTACGGCCGGTACCCGTGGAAGATCATCGCGGTCTGGGAAGGCGGGCTCGCGATGCACGGCGGGCTCATCGTGGGCCCGCTGGTCGGCGCGTTGCTCGCGTGGCGATGGGGCGTGCCGGTGCTGCGCTCTCTCGACGTCATCGCGCCCAGCATGATCCTGGGCCAGG
>Ga0207689_10000927_pt1 | contig 28139 bp, 27 predicted proteins | sample KBSMisM52_FD_184312 | JGI IMG/M metagenome (GOLD analysis project Ga0207689, IMG submission 184312) | Miscanthus rhizosphere microbial communities from Kellogg Biological Station, Michigan, USA - KBS Miscanthus M5-2 (SPAdes) (version 2) | ecosystem: Host-associated > Plants > Roots >...
ACCTTCGCGTGCGGCTTCGACTCCTCGAGCATGGTCCAGTCGCCCGGCACCGGTTCTCGCACCGTCACGCTGACCGCCTCGTTCTTGGCGTTGCGCACGACGATCTCGTAGGCGCTCTCGAACGCGTAGCTCGCAGGGTTGTTCGGCTCGCGTCGCTTGAAGTCGGTCTGCTTCTTGTCGGCGGTGACGTCGAACGCCTCGCCGAGCTTGAGGCGCACCTTCTCGTTCTTCGGCGTGTGGTCGATGCGGTCTTCGCCGACGAACTGCGCGTTGCCGGCGCCGTCGCGCTTGTAGACGCGAACGACGCCTTTGGGCAGCGGCTGCCCGAGGCGAGCGCCTTCGCGGTTGACGAACTCGACGTAGACCCCGGTCTTCAGCTTCTGGCCGATGTCGCCGACGCTCGATCGGTAGTAGGTGTCGCTGCCGTTCAGCACCAGCTCCTTGCGCACCGGCACCTGCGCGGCGTTCAGCAGCGCGACCTGCTTGGTCTGGTTGTCTGCGAGTGTGGTCGGGCGGCCGAGCGTATAGAGGTGGTATTCGAAGAACGACTCCTGCTTCATCGGCGGCGCAGGTGCCTGTGCGGCGATCATGGCCCTGTTCATGGCCGCCGGGTCCGGCATCGGGCGCAAATCCGGGCGCGCTCGATTGACCTCGCCTGCCATCAGCTGCAGCCTGGCATTGCGGTACGCAGTGCCGCTGCGGTTGGTCAGCGTGACCCAGCCGTTCAGGTCGAGGCTCGCGTCGTCGGCGGCCAGCTCGGCGACATAGTCCGCCTGCCACGACAGGCCGCCGCTCAGATACGTGAGCTCCAGGGTCTGTGCGCCCGCCTGCCGGTTGTTCAGCTCGGCGACGAGCGTCGGCCGGTCGCGGAGCGTCGCCGGCACGCCGTCGAAGACGATCCGGCCCGGCGCGCCGGTCTCGATGCGGTCGCCGATCTTCAGCACGACGCCTTGCCCGGGGGCGAAGACCTGCGGGCCGACGCCTTGCGGGATGAAGATCTGCGGACCGACGCTTTGCGGGGCAGCGAGCACCTGCGCCGACTCGACCGTCTCCACGCCGGTGCGCGGATTGGTCTTCACGATCCGAACGGTCTGGCCGACGTATTTCTCGAGCAGCTTGGCAGGCGTGAGCAGATCGAAGTCGAAGTTCTGCTCGAGCAGGTCGAAGGCACCGGGGCGGATCACGTTGCGCAGCGCTGCCGTCTCCGGCCGCATGCGCGCGCTGACGTCGCGCAGCGCGAGGCGAACCGCGCCGGCGTCGAGAGTCACCTGGCGAACATCCTTGATGAGCGCGAGCTCGTCGTTGTAGATCGTGACCGCGACCGACCGCTGGTCGTCGAGCGTGCTCCGTCGCTCCGCGGCCGCGGCTGGTTGCAGGCCCGCGCCGGCTCCGATCAACATGGCGGCGACCGTCACGGAATGTCTGGCGCGAATGGACATGGCGAAAGAAGGGTGGCGTCGGCGATTCGACGCCACTCCTACGGCCGGTCGCGGCGATCGGGGTGATTCCGGTGGACCGCCGGTCGTTGTCCTCGCGCGCACCGATTGCAATCGAAATCGCGATCGCGTCGTCTGAAGGCACCGGGAAACGCGCCCGGCTGCAATGGCGGTCTTCTTCCAAACCGAGGGATCACCGCATGACATCGATTCGCCGTCGCTCGCGCGACCACGTCCGCACCTTCCTGCTCGCCGGCACGCTCGTCCTCGCGGCGGGTTGCGCGACGCCGCCGGAGTCGCGCGGCCAGCCTCGGCCGGACGAAGCCGTGCCGGCCCCGGAATGCGCTCAGCTCCAAGACGAGATCGCGCGGACCGAGCAGGCGCGCCGCGCTGCCGCCGAGCAGAGCGGCAATGCCTGGAAGGCCGTCGTTCCCGTCGTGGTGCTGGCTCAGAAGGCGAGCGGAACGGCAGCCCTTCACGAGGCCGACCGGAAGCTCGCCGCTCTGAAGGTCCAGGCAGGACGCTGCGAAACGTCGTAAGAGGAGAGAACCGGACGACGAGCCGCGCGCAAGCACACGGAGCGAGACCGCAACCGCTGCATCGCTTCCGCTACGGATCGCAGATGCTTGCGCGCCGATCGAGCTTGAGTCGATACTGGGCCTGCCGTCGACTTGGGAGTCGGTTGTTGCTGCTGTACTCCGATGAGGGTGGCGAGTGAACATCCGACGTCGTGCGATCGCCAACGGCGCCTGCGCGCTGTTGCTGGGCGCGGTCTCGGTACCGGCACGGCCGGCTGGCGCCCGGCGGATCGGCCTGTTGTCCGTCACCGAGACCTACACGAAGTTGCCCGAATGGCGGGCATTCGTCGACGAGCTGGCGCGACTGGGCCGTGCTCAGGGCCGCGAGATCGAGTATCTGCACCGGTACGCGGGAACCTATGACGAGCCGCAAATGTCGCGCCTCCTCGTCGCGGCCGCGGCGGAGCTCGTCGCTCAGCGCGTCGACGTGATCTATACGGTCGAGATTGCCGCCACCGTTCAGGCCGCCCAACGGGTCACGCAGTCGGTCCCCATCGTCTTCGATCGTTCCTGGGTCGACCCGGTCGAGATCGGGCTCGTCTCCAGCCTCTCGCGGCCGGCCGGCAACGTCACCGGCAACGCGGTGCTCGGCTTCGAGCTCGAGAGCAAGGCGATCGAGGCGCTGCTGACGGTGGTCGGGACGCAGGCCCCGATCGGGCTGGTGCAGTCCACCTCCGTGCGCTCCTGGCCCGCCTATGAGCGAGTCAAGGCAATGCGCAGCGTCATCGAGCGAACACTGGGCGTGAGACTCGAGGTGAGGGAGGCCGACGGGATCGAGCAGCTGGGCGATGCGCTCGTGCGAATGCGGCGCCAGGGTGTGCGCGGCGTCAAGCTCGACGACCCGGAGGAGTTCGCCCCTCGGCGCGAAGAAGTGGCTGCGATGTTCGCGGCAAACCGTTTGGCGGCGGTGTCGACGGAACCGGAGTTCGCTCGTGCCGGGCTGCTGATCGGATTCGGCTGGGATGTCGATGAGATCGCGCGCCGGTCAGCGGGCTACGTTCACCGAATCCTGAATGGCGCTCGGCCAGGCGAGTTGCCGGTCGAGCAGATGACGAAATTCAAGCTCATCCTCAATCGCCGCGCCGCCCGCAAGATCGGTGCGACGCTGCCGCGTGCGCTGCTCGCGCGTGCCGACGAGGTGATCGAGTGATCGGCTCGGGGCATGTCGCACGGCGGCCCCGAATGGACTACCGTCACGGTCCATGGACCGCCCGCCGCGCCCCGCCGTCCTCGACCTCATCGGCAACACGCCGCTGGTCGAGGTGACGCGTCTCGACACCGGCTGCTGCTCGCTCTTCCTCAAGCTCGAATCGCAGAACCCCGGCGGCTCGATCAAGGACCGGATCGGCCTGTCGATGATCGAAGCCGCCGAGCGCGACGGCCGCCTGCACGCCGGCGGCACGGTGGTCGAGGCCACCGCGGGCAACACCGGGCTCGGCCTGGCGCTGGTCGCGCGTGCCAAGGGCTACCGCGTCGTCCTCGTCGTTCCCGACAAGATGTCGAGCGAGAAGGTGCTGCACCTGAAGGCGCTCGGCGCCGAAGTGCACACGACGCGCAGCGACGTCGGCAAGGGTCACCCCGACTACTACCAGGACTTCGCGGCGCGCCTCGCCGCCGGCATCCCCGGGTCGTTCTTCGCCGACCAGTTCAACAACCCCGCGAACCCGCTCGCCCACGAGCTGACGACGGGACCCGAGCTCTGGCAGCAGATGGGTCGCGACGTCGACGCCATCGTCGTCGGCATCGGCTCGTCCGGCACGCTGACCGGATTGACGCGATTCTTCCGGCGCGCGCGGCCCGAGGTCGAGTTCGTGCTCGCCGATCCCGCCGGTTCGATCCTGCGCGACCTGGTCATGACCGGCACGCACGGCGCGGCCGGCTCGTGGGCGGTCGAAGGCATCGGCGAAGACTTCGTGCCGCCGATCGCAGACCTGTCGGCGATCAAGCACGCGTATTCGATCCCCGACGAGGAAAGCTTCGCAATGGCGCGCGAGCTGCTGAAGGGCGAGGGCCTGCTCGGCGGCTCGTCGACCGGAACGCTGCTCGCCGCGGCGCTGCGCTTCTGCCGCGCCCAGACCGAGCCGAAGCGCGTCGTCAGCTTCGTCTGCGACACCGGCACGCGCTACCTCAGCAAGGTCTACAACGACGCCTGGATGATCGACGAAGGGCTGCTGCGGCAGCGCCGCTACGGCGACCTGCGCGACCTGATCGCGCGCCGGGCCGAGGAGGGCGGCGTCGTCGCCGTCGGCCCCGACGACACGCTGCTCAACGCGTTCCGGCGCATGCGCGCGGCCGACCTGCAGCAGCTGCCGGTGCTCGACGGTGCGCGCCTGGTCGGCGTCGTCGACGAGTCCGACCTGCTGCTCCACGTCCAGGACGATCCGTCGCGCTACGAAGACGCGGTTCGCACCGCGATGAGCACCGCCTTGCAGACCCTGCCGCCCTCGGCCGGCCTGCCGGCGCTGCGCGCGGTCCTCGACAAGGGGCTGGTCGCGATCATCGCGGATGATTCCGGCTTCCACGGGCTCATCACCCGCTTCGACCTGCTCAACCACCTGCGAAAGGCCCGGCCATGAAACGAGACGACACGGCGCTGGCAGCGACGACCCGGCAGCGCTTCGCGACCCGCGCGATCCACGCCGGCCAGTCGCCCGACCCGACGACCGGCGCGATCATGCCGCCGATCTACGCGACCTCGACCTACGTGCAGTCGAGCCCCGGCGTGCACAAGGGCTACGACTACGGCCGATCGCACAACCCGACGCGCTTCGCCTTCGAGCGCTGCGTCGCCGACCTCGAGAGCGGCGCGCAGGCGTTCGCCTTCGCGTCGGGCCTGGCGGCGATCGCGACCGTGCTCGAGGTCGTCGACGCCGGCGCGCATGTCGTCGCCAGCGACGATCTCTACGGCGGCACGTATCGCCTGTTCGAGCGCGTGCGCCGGCGCAGCGCCGGCACCGACTTCAGCTTCGTCGACATGGCCGATCTCGACGCCGTCGTCGCCGCGATCCGGCCCGAGACGCGCGTGCTCTGGGTGGAGACGCCGAGCAATCCGCTGCTCAAGCTTGCCGATCTCGCCGCGCTCGCGCAGGTGGCGCGCGACCACCGCCTCATCGCGATCGCCGACAACACCTTTGCGAGCCCGTGGGTGCAGCGGCCGCTCGAGCTCGGCTTCGACATCGTCGTCCACTCGACGACCAAGTACCTCAACGGCCACTCCGACGTGATCGGCGGCGTCGCGATCGTCGGCAACGACGAGCGCCAGGCCGAATGGCGCGAGCGGCTCGCCTTCCTGCAGAACGCCGTCGGCGCCATCGCCGGGCCGTTCGACAGCTTCCTGGCGCTGCGCGGCGTCAAGACGCTGGCGCTGCGCATGGAGCGGCACTGCGCCAACGCGCTCGCGCTCGCGCGCTGGCTCGAAGCGCAGCCGAAGGTCGCCCGCGTCCGCTATCCGGGGCTGCCTTCGCATCCGCAGCACCGGCTCGCCGAGCAGCAGATGAACGGCTTCGGCGGCATGGTCTCGATCGATCTCGACACCGACCTCGCCGGTGCGCGGCGCTTTCTCGAGCGCTGCGAGGTCTTCGCCCTCGCCGAGAGCCTCGGCGGCGTCGAAAGCCTGATCGAGCACCCGGCGATCATGACCCACGCCACGATTCCGCTCGACGCACGCCGCAAGCTCGGCATCGGTGACGCGCTGGTGCGGCTCTCGGTCGGCATCGAGGACATCGACGACCTCACCGCCGATCTGGCGCGATCGCTCGCCGCGATTTGACGCGGCGCGCAAGTCACGCGCGCGTGCTGGCCAGAGGACCGACCGGTCGCTAGGGCGTGCCCATCGCCTCGCGCCAACGCATGGCGTCGTGAACGCGAAAGCGCGTGCTCGGGTGGTCGAAGAAGACGAGCTCCTCGATCGCCGTCGGATCGGGCTTGCGGTACTCCGTCAGCTTGAGGTCCACCTCGGCGGCGCCGTGCGGGTCGCGTGCGAGGTTCAATCCGAAGCGATCGGCCTCGACTTCCTGGGTGCGGGTGATGGTGTTCGTGACGGGCGTGGCCGCGAACGCGAACACGGAGAAGACGGCGACGAGGAGCGGGAACGCGGCCACGTCGCTGGTGCCGCGCAGGCCGAAGCGAGCGCCCAGAGCGGCCAGCAGCAGCGTCATCGCCCATTGCATGAAAAGGAACCCGGCCAGGAGAACCAGCGCCATCGCGGCGATCCACTTGTAGATGTGGTTCAGCACGTAATGGCCGAGCTCGTGACCCATCACGGCGCGGATCTCCGGAAGGCTCGAGCGCCGCAGCAGGTTGTCGTTGAGGCGCACCGACGCCGACCCGAAGATGCCGCTGACGTTGGCGCTGACCTTCGTCGTCTGCCGGGAGGCATCGAACTCGTAGATGTCGTCCGCCGGCACGCCGTTGGCATGGGCCATCGTCAGCACTGCCTGCCTGACGGGACCGTCGGCGACCGGCTTGTAGCTGTTGAAGAGCGGGTCGATCAGGACCGGCCCGATCAGCACCGACAGCACGAGGAACGCCACCGCGACGGCGGTTGCCCACAGCCACCAGCGTTCGCCGACGCGCCGCAGCACGGCATAGAACACGGCCGCGACGAGCGCGATCGACACCATCGACACCGCAAGGCCGATGAGCTGCTCCGTGAACCACGGGCCGAAGCTCTGCGTTGCCATGGCGTATTGGTGTTCGCGAACGTAGCCTTGGTAGATGGTCAACGGCAACGACAGCAGCCAGGCCGCCATGGCGTACACCGCGGCGAAGATGGCGTCGCGAAGAACCCCCTTGCGGCCGACGCGCTCCGCCCAGTCGCGCAGGCGCGCCGAGCGTCGGCCGGAAAGCAGCAGCGCAGCGATGGCCAGCCCGAGCAGCAGGTTCCATAGCTGCAGCCAGTAGCCACCCTCGAAATAGGCGTTCGATCGCGCAACCACGTCGGCAGGCAAGCGGTCGAGGTAGGCCTGCGTCGCTGCATCGGGGTCCCGCGGCAGGTCGGCGCGCCAGCGGTCGTCGACCGGACGGATGCGGAACTGCGCTGCGGTCGCGCCTGCCGGTGCGGCGCCGGCCGCGGTCGTCGCGCTGCCTGCAGGATTTGCAGGAGGCGCATCGGCCGCGTTTGCGACCCCCAGGGCGCCGACGAGAACGACAGACGCGAGAAGGCGGATCGAACGGACGCGCATGGACCGGTCTTCGCTGGCCGCGGCAGAGCGGATTGTGGTGGACGGAAGCCGTCCGGCAGTCAGGCCATTGCCGAGGTGGACCGTTCGACGCTCCGCAGCCGCAGCGCATAGCCTCTGCCGTACACCGTCTCGAGCTCGAGCGACGCCGCGCCGGCGTCCCTGAGCTTGCGCCGGATCCGACACACGTGCATGTCCGCGCAACGGCTCGATTCGCCGCGCGCGGCGCGGCGCCCGATCGTGCGCATGATCGAGTCGCGCGGCACGAAGCGATCGGCCCGCGTCGCGAGCAGGAACAGCAGCTCGAACTCGCCGCGCGTGAGCTGCAGCACGCGGTCGGCGAAGATCGCCTCGGCACGCAGTCGGTCGAGGTGCAGTTCGCCGAGCGAGGCGGTGCGCGCTTCGTCGACGGTCGCGCCCGCGGCGAGATCGATCAGGCGCTGCACCTTGGCCGCGACGACGCGCGGCGACGTGCCGCGCGGCACCAGCTCGGTCGCCCCCGCCTCGAGCGCCGAGAGCTCGGCGTTCTCGTCGCCGCTCGCTGCGAGCACGACGACGGGCGCGCGTTGCTGGTGCCGCAGCCGGCGCACCGCAGCGTCGACGTCCGCAGCGGAGCTGCCGGCGGCGTCGCAGAGCACGGCGTCGAACCGCCACTGCGCGAGCATCGGCAGCAGCGACGCCGGGTCGGGGACGCCGTGGAGCTTCAGGCCGTGCGCCTTGAAGGCGCGTTGCAGGGAAGCGACGTGGTCGGGATCGCTGCTGACGATGAGGCAGAGGGGAAGCACGTTTCGTTTCGAACGGAAGGGCAATTCGGGCGAGCCTAGTCGCGAGGCCGCTTCATCTGTTGCGAAATCGCGCGCCGCCGCCGCCGGCGGCGTTTCGAATCTTGCGAATTCGCCGGCGCTGTCGATCGCGGACCTGTACCGTGTTAGAAAAACGCTCGTGACACATCGCGCGCGCGCCGCATGATCCTCACCGAGCTTCCCGACCTGCCGCCGCGGCCCGAGACGCCGGCCAACGCCGCGTTTCGCCGCGAGTACGTCGCGCGCTGGGCGCGCGAGAACACGCTGCTGTGCGGCGAGTCGCGGTTCGTCGAGTACCCCGAGGTCACGCACCCGGCGTCGATCAAGATGGCATGGGGTGGCTCCGAGGTCTACCACTTGCGCCGGCGCGACGTCCGTGTCCGCGACGGCACCTGGCTCGTCCTCAACGACGGCGACCGCTACGGCAGCACGATCCGGAGCGAGCGGCCGGCGACGTCGTTCTCGATCTTCCTGCGCCGCGGGCTCGCCGCCGAGGTCATCGCTGCGCAGAAGCTCGGCGTCGAGCGGGCGCTCGAGCGCGGCGCCGAGAAGGCGCGCGCGCCGTCGACGAGCGCCTTCTCGCCGCACCTGCGCGGCGCCGATCGCGACGTGGCGCCGCGCATGCGCTTCATCTACCAGTGCGTGCTGGCTGGCGAGCGCAGCCAGGAGTGGCTCGACGAGCAGGCGGTGCTGCTGGTCGGCGATCTCGTCGCGGCCGAGAACGAGGCGCTCGCGGGCACGCTGCGCCTGCCCGCGAGCAAGGCGTCGACGCGCGCCGAGCTGAGCAGGCGCCTGCGCCTCGCCGCCGACCACATCGAGTCGCACTACGACCGGCCGCTGCCGCTCGAGACGCTCGCGCGGGTCGCGTGCATGTCGAGCTACCACTTCCTGCGCTACTTCGCGCTGCTGCACGGCGCGACGCCGCACGCGTACGTCGTGCGCTGCCGCACCGCCGCGGCGCGGGCCATGCTCGCCGACGGCATCCGCGACGCGACCGTCCTGGCGAAGCGGAGCGGCTTCGGCAGCCGGTCGAGCCTGTACCGTGCGCTCGGCGGCCGGCTGCGTGGCGCGGCGTCGGAGGCGCGCGCCGCCGCCTAGTCCTCAGTCAGAGGTGCGCGGCGAGGACGATGCCCGCCGCGCCGAGCAGTCCGGCGCCGATCGGCATCCGCAGCCGCGCTCCGCCCGCGACGTTCTTCTCCGTCGCCATCAGCGCCGCGAGCGCGAGCATCCAGCCCAGGCTGCCGGTGCCGACGACGAACATGCAGAGCATCAGCGCCCAGCAGCAGCCGACGCAGAAGACGCCGTGATCGAGGCCGATCGCGAACGCCTCGCGCCCGGGTGAGCGGCCGCGCCAGCGCGAGGTGACGAAGGCGAACGGCGTCCGGCACTGGTCGAGGCAGCGGTACTTCAGCGCGCTGAACTGGAACAGCCCCGCGGCCGCGAGCACGGCGGCGCCCGCGATCCAGCCGTGCCCGCCGAGCCACGGATTGCGGCCGCCGAGCCAGGCGACGCCGGCGTCGAGCGCGTGCGCGATCAGTCCGAACGCGAACCATGCGACGAAGAAGCCCGCGAGCACGAGGACGAGCAGGCGCCGCGCATCGGCGCGCGAGCGCGTCATGACGCGAAAGATGCCGAGCACCGGGTACGTCGTCGGCAGCATCATCGCCGCGATCATCAGCACCCACGCGAGCGCGTAGAGCGCGGCCGGTACCACCAGCGTTCCGCCCGGGAGCGCGCGGCACAGCGCGGCGAACGCGGTGGCGTCGAGCCAGCCGTCGTGCGCGGCGTAGCGCGCATACGGGCTCGCGCTCCACGACCACAGCGCCAGCCACGCGGCGATCGAGAGTCCGGCGAGCAGGAGCGCGAGCGCCGTGTCGCGCTGCGGCTCGCGCGGCGTTGCGAACGCCGCTCCGTCGACGGTCGCCATGCGGCGATGCCCCGCCGCTTACGCGTCGAACACGAAGGTGCTCTGCAGCGCGTTGTGGCCCTTGATGTCGAGGTCCTTGCCGAGGCCGGCGTGGTTCTTCGACGTGTAGCGCGTCGCCTTGCCGACGAAGACCGGTGCGCCGGGAACCGTCGAGAACACCGTGTCGGTGAGCGTCGTCGTCTTGCCCGCCGCGCTCTTGTACGGCTCGAGCTCGGCGAAGCCCGCGTCGCCGACCTTGATGATGCCGGAGCCGCCTTGCACCGTGAACGTGATCGGCACCTTCTGCACCGAGACGACCTTGCCGATGAGCTTGGCCATGTCGGCGACCGGGCCGCCCTTCTGGCCGGTGTAGACGTCGAGCAGCGCCTTTTCCTGCGCCGGCGAGGCACCGTCGTCGAGGTAGACCGCCGCCGTCCAGTTGCCGAGCAGGATGTTGCCCGGCACGTGCGCGAGCAGCGCGATCGTGCGGCCCGCGATGTCGATGCCGTCGACGTTGCCCTTGTCGAAGTGGTAGGCGACGATCGTGTCGCAGGTTTTGTAGTCGGGGTCCTCGCCGATCCAGCACGGACAGAGGACGCGACAGTTGCAGACTTCCAGCAGACGTCCTTCCAGGTGATAAGCCATGGTGTTACCTCGGTGTATTCGCAGGCACGGCAGCCCGGTGCCTGGCGGGCGGGGCGATCGTACGCGTGCGCGCGCGCGATTTCCATCCCGTGGCTGGGGAAACGTTCGCCGGCGTACACCGCTGGCTCGGTCAGGAACGAAAGGAGACAGGCCGTGAAGCTCATGGAAGCGTGCGTCGTCGTGTCCGCTGCGGCCGCGCTGGCCGCGTACACGTCCGGCATGGCAGCGCAGGGCGCCGCGTCGCCCGCCTCGGTCGAGGCGCACGTCCGCGCCGCGCGGCAGGCGGCGGGGAGCGACCTCGGCGCGCTCTTCACGCTCTGCAAGCCCGCATCGCCAACGCAGATGACGCCGGAGCAGGTCGACCGCTACCTGACGTCGCAGATCGCGCTGCCGGCGCCGCCGCCGGGCCAGGCGTTCGACAACCTCTACTTCGTCGGCGGCGCGTGGGTGAGCGCATGGGCGTTGACGACCACCGAGGGGATCCTCCTCATCGACGCGCTCGACAACCAGACCGAGGCGTCGACGCTGATCGAAGGCGGCCTGCGCAGGCTCGGCCTCGACCCGGCGCGGATCAAGGTGATCGTCGTCACCCACGGCCACGGCGACCACTACGGCGGTGTCCCGTACTTGGTCGACCGCACCCAGGCACGCGTCGTCATGAGCGAACCTGACTGGACAATGACCGAGACCAAGCTCGACTTCGAATCGACGCTGTGGCCGCCACCGCCGCGGCGCGACATCTCGGTCGTCGACGGCGAGAAGGTGCGGCTCGGCGATACGACGGTGACGATCCACCTCACGCCCGGCCACACCGTCGGCACCGTGTCGCCGACCTTCGAGGTGCGCGACGCGACCGGCGTCCACCGCGTGCTGCTCTGGGGCGGGACGTCGTTCAACTTCGGCCGCAAGCTCGACCGCCTCGACGCCTACATCGACTCGGTCGCGCAGACGGCCGAGCTCGTCGAGCGCGAGAAGATCGACGTGCTGATCTCGAACCACGCCGGCTTCGATGGCGCGATCGAGAAGCTCGAGCGCCGGCGGGTCGCCGGGCCGGGCGCGCCGAATCCGTTCGTGATGGGGACGCCGGCGGTGCTGCGCGCGCTGACGGTGATGGGCGAGTGCGCGAAGGCGCAGCGCGACCGGTATCTGTCGTCGCCGGGCTGACGAGCGTCTATTCGGTCGGCAGCTGCTCGAACGACGCGAAGGCGCCGCTGCTCGCGAACACGTCGACGCTCGCGACGGCGGCGTGCCTCGGGCCGACGCGCGCCCATTCGACGATTCGGTCGACGGCGTGCTGCGCGCCCGCGACCATCGCTTCGACCGAGCCGTCGCGACGATTGCGCACCCAGCCGCGCACGCCCAGCCGCCGCGCCTCCTCGGCCATCGACCAGCGGTAGCCGATGCCCTGGACGCGGCCGCGGATCTCGAGGCGCACGACCGTTTCTGCGCTTCGCGGCGAGTTCATCCGATGCAGATCCAGCCGACGCGCACCGGCACGATCATCTTCACGCCATCGCGAACGACCAGCACGCGCAGCACCGCCCCTTCGCGATGCGCTTCGCTCCAGACCTCCGGGTTGAGGACGATGTCGTCGTGGCGCAGGCCGGCTCGCGATGCGGGCGTGTCGTCGCCGACGAGGATGATGCGCTGCGTGCGCGGATCGGCCGTGATGCCGATGCCGACGTAGGTGCTGCCCGGGCAGAGCAGGCCGTGCGTCGAGAGGCCGGGCAGGACGTCGACGCTGACGAGCCGCTCGCCGGCGTCGCGCAGCGTGTCGGCGCCGACCCCGTGCATCGCCGGCGGCCGCGGTGGCTCGGGCACGTCGGTCGTGCCGCGAAGGAGCGCCAGCACGACGACCGCGTGCAGCAGCACCGTCAGCGCCGCGCCGATGGCGCGCGACTCGCGCGGCGGCCCGCTCGTCCGGCGCGCGCCCGCCCCGCCGCGGAGTGGACCGTGGCCCGACGGTGCGCGCTGCCGGCGCTTCATTTCGATTCCTCTTTGCTGCGATCGATGGCCTTGCGCTAGACCCAGCCTTTCGCCACGAGCTCGTCCTTGAGATAAGCGTAGTAGATCGGCGCTGCGATCAGGCCGGTGATGCCGAACGCCGCCTCCATGACGAGCATGGCGAGCAGCAGCTCCCAGGCGCGCGCCTCGATCTGGGTACCGACCATCCTGGCGTTGAGAAAGTACTCCAGCTTGTGGATCGCGACCAGGTAGACGAGCGATCCCGCGGCGACGACGGGCGAGGCGCTGAGGCTGACGATCACGATGACCACGTTCGAGATCAGGTTGCCGACGACCGGGATCAGGCCGGCGAGAAAGGTGATGAAGATCATCGTCTTCACCAGCGGCAGCTCGACGCCGAACAGCGGCAGGATCACGACGAGGTAGATCGCGGTCAGCGTCGCGTTGACCGCGGCGATCCGCACCTGCGCGAAGACGACGTACCGGAACGCCTCGCCGAAGCGCTCGACGCGGCCGACGAGCGCGAGCGCGAGCGGCCGGTACGCCGTCGGTGGATTGGCCTGCCGCAGCGCGATGAGCGCGCCGATCACCATGCCGATGACGATGCGAACGAAGATCTGCGTCGCCTGCTGGCCAGCCGATCGCACCGCAGCGAGGTGCTCCTGCAGCCAGCCGACGATGCGCGAGCGCAAGACGCCGGCGTCGCCGGGCATCGACTGCCGGGCCCACTCCGGGACGAGGTGGTGCCAGCTCTGGATCACCTCCGCGGATTTGCGCAGCAGCGCGGCGTAGCCCCCGCTCTCGCTGCGAAAGAACAGCACCGCGCCGAACGTCAGCAGGCTGAGGAGGCCGACGACGACGAACGCGATGAAGGCGACCGCGAGGATCCGGGCGCGTCGCTCGCGCACGCTGGTCAGGCGCATCGTCACCAGGTGGACCAGCTCGAAGACGAGCAAGCCGGCGAGCAGCGCCGGCAGGAGATCGAACTGCAGCGCGAACCAGAGCAGGAACGCCGCGATCAGCCAGGCGGCGACGATGAACCGCGACGTCGGCTCGTCGCGATCGTCGTTCATGGCACCGCAGCCGGGCGAGCGAGCTGCGCATCGCTGGCGGCGCGCGCGGCGAGCGGCAAGCGGACCTCGAACTCGCTTCCCTTGCCCACCCCTTCGCTCCTCGCCGCGATCGTTCCGCCGTGCAGCTCGACGAGCCTGCGCGCGAGCGACAGGCCGATGCCTTGTCCGCCCTGCGCGTGCGGGCTCGCCGATTCGACCTGCCCGAACATGTCGAAGATCCGGTCGATGTGCTCTTCGGCGATGCCGATGCCGGTGTCCTTGACCTTGACGACGAGCGCGGAGCCCTCTGCCGACGCGGTCACCGCGATCGTTCCGCCCGGCGGCGTGTACTTCGCGGAGTTGATCAGCACGTTCGAGAAGACCTGCGCGAGGCGCGTCAGGTCGCCCTGGAGCGCGAGGGTCTGCGCCGGCAGATCGACTTGCAGCTCGTGCCCCGCGGATTCGATCAGCGGCTGCGCGATCTCGATCGCGCGCGCGATCACCGTCGTGACGTCGAGGCGCTGGACGCGCAGCGTGAGCTTGCCGCGCGTCAGGCGCGAGACGTCGAGCAGGTCGTCGAGCAGGCGCGCCATCTGCGCGGTCTGGCGGCCGATGACGTCCAGGCACCACGCCGCCCGGGCATCGTCGGGCGGCAGCTGCTTCAGCACGTTGATCGCGTTGCGGATCGGCGCGAGCGGGTTGCGCAGCTCGTGCGAGAGCGTCGCGATGAAGTCGTCCTTCTCGCGGGCGGCGTCGCTCAGGACCTGCTCGGCCTTCTTGCGCTCGGTGATGTCCATGACGACGCCGAACGTGCGCACCGGGCGGCCCTGATCGTCGTACTCGGCCTGGCCGCGATAGCCGATCCAGACGCGGCTGCCGTCGGGGCGCTTCAGCCTGAACTCGTCGAAGAACGGCTGGTGCTCGACGATCGCCTGCCGGCGCCGCTTCGCGAAGCCGGGCCGGTCCTCGGGGTCGAGCAGATCGATGACGCTCTCGCGCGTCGGCGTGAAGGTGGCGGCGCTGACGCCGAAGAGCGTGTACGTCTCGGGCGACCACCAGAGCGTGTCGGTCGCGATGTCGAGCTCGTAGGCGCCCATCTGGCCGGCGCCGAGCGCGAGGCGCAGCCGCTCGCGCTCGACCGCGAGCATCTGCTCGGCCTGGCGCGTCTCGGTGACGTCGGCCATGACGCTGATGAGGCGCAGCGGTTCGCCGCCGGCGCCGCGTGCGGCGACCGCGCCGCGCCCCGAGAGCCAGAGCGTCGTTCCGTCGGGGCGGACGACGCGGTAGTCGGCGGCGAAGGTGTCGTGCTGCTGCGCGAGCTCGAGGTAGTGCGCGGCGAGGTGACGGTCGTGGGGATGCAGCGCCGCGACGAACTCGTCGTCGTCGCCGCCGACCTTGCCTTTGCGGTCGGCGAGCGAGAGGCCGAAGAGGGCCATCGCTTCGTCGGACCACGTCCGTGTCCGCGCGACGAGGTCGGTCTCCCAGTAACCCATCCGGCCCGCCTTCAACGCGGCGCGGAAGCGCGCCTCGCTCTCGCGCATCGCGTCGAACGCGCGTGTGCGCTCGGTGATCAGCTGCGCGAGGCGGTCGCGCTCGAGCGTGAGTTGCTGGGCGCCGAGGACCTGCTTGGTCGTCTCGGTGCAGACGACGAGGACGCCGCCGATGCCGCCGGGCGAGGCGTCGTCGTCGATCGGGCTGTAGCTGTACGTCCAGTAGACGTCGTCGAGTCGGCCGTGGCGCGTGATCGGCACGAGCTGGTCGACGTGCCACGTCGCGCCGCGCGCCGACATCACCTGCTCGATCTGCGGCCCGATGATCGGCCAGATCTCGCTCCAGACCTCGCGTGCCGGGCGGCCGAGCGAGGCCGGATGCCGCTCGGGGCCGATCGACTCGCGGTACGCATCGTTGTAGAGGCACGCGAGCTCGGAGCCCCACCAGATGTACATCGGGTGCCCGGTGTTGAGCATCAGGCGGACGACCGTGCGCAGCGACTGCGGCCAGTCGGCGGGCGCGCCGAGCGTCGAGCGCGACCAGTCGTGCGCCCGCATCAGCGCGCCCATCTCGCCGCCGCCCTGCAGGAAGTCGGGCACCCTGGTCGTCATCGCCCGATGCTAGCGACAACGGCGAGCGCGCCCGGGCGACGGAATCCCGACGCCCGCTGCGCGAGACGTACCCGCGCGAACTCAGCTTGCCGTCGGCGAGCCCTTCCTCGACGACGAATCGTCGTCGGGCGCGCCTTCGAGCAGCGTGATCAGCCGCTCGGCCGCCGGCGCGAGATAGCCGCCCTCGCGGTGCGTGACGACGAGCCTGCGCTGCATCGTCGCCTCGCGCAGCGGGATCTCGCGCAGCCGCGCGCCGCGCTGGTGGCCGACGAGATGATGGCGCGAGATGAAGCTGAGCAGGCCGGTCTCGGCGATCAGCGCCGGCAGCATCAGGAGCATCGTGCTCTCGACCTGCACGTCGGGCCGCGGCAGGCGGCGGCGGTCGAAGGTGTGGTCGAGCCAGTCGCGCGTCGGCGCCCCCGGCGGTTGCAGTGCCCAACGGTAGCGCGTCAGGTCCTTCAACGACACCTTCGCCTTCTGGCGAAAGAGGGCGTGGCTCGCGCTCGCGGCGACGACGATCGCGTCCTCGGCGAGCACCTTGCTCACCATGCCGCGCTCCGCTGCGCCGGCGGTGCCGACCAGGAGGTCGATCTCGCCGGCGCGCAGCATTGGCTTCAACGCGTCGACGAGGCCGACGACCGTGCGCAGCGTGACCTCGGGTGCCTCGTGCAACAGTTGCCGCGCGGCGGCCGGCAGCAGGAACTGCGCTGCGGTCGGCACGATGCCGAGCCGCACGTGGCCCGTCATGCCGCGCTGCATCGCGGCGAGCTCGCGGCGCGCGTCGTCGGCGTCGAAGCGCATCCGGCGCGCCCATTTGAGAAGCAGCGCGCCCGCGGGCGAGAGCTTGATTCCCCGCCCGGCGCGCTCGAAGAGCGGCATGCCGACATCGCCCTCGAGGCGACGGACCGCGCTCGTCAGCGCCGGCTGCGTCCGGTGCAGCTGCGCCGAGGCGCGGCCCATGTGCTGGTGCGTGGCGATGACTTCGAAGTAGCGGAGATCGCGGAGGTCCATGACTGCAAAAGTCCTGTCGATGAATCCGAAGAAACTATCGATTGGACTCTAACGGAGACCGGTCCGACACTGACATGACTAGAACGGAGACAACCCCATGACCCTTCGATCCGGCCTCGCCGGCATCGCTGCCGCATTCGCGTGCAGCCTCTCCTTTGCGCAGGCGTATCCCGCCAAGCCGATCCGCGTCGTCGTGCCGTTCCCGCCCGGTGGCGGCACCGACATCGTCGCCCGCGAGGTGACGCAACACGTGACGACCAACACGCGCTGGACCTTCGTGATCGACAACAAGCCCGGCGCCGGCGGCAACCTCGGCGTCGACCAGGCGGCGAAGTCGCCGCCCGACGGCTACACGATCGTCCTCGGGCAGACGAGCAACCTCGCGATCAACCCGACGCTCTATGCGAAGCTGCCGTACGACCCGCTCAAGGACCTCGTGCCGATCGGCCTCGTCGCGAGCGCGCCGCTCGTCCTCGTCGTTCCGGCGCAGTCGCCGTACAAGTCGCTCGCCGACCTCGTCGCCGCGGCGAAGGCGAAGCCGGGCGAGGTCAACTTCGCGTCGCCGGGCAACGGAACCGTCGCGCATCTCACCGGCGAGAAGTTCCAGAAGGCGGCGGGCGTGCGCTTCACGCACGTGCCGTACAAGGGCACGAACCAGGCGCTCACCGACGTCATCAGCGGCCAGGTCCAGGTCTACGTGTCATCGGTGCCCTCGGTGCTGCAGCAGATCCGGATCGGCAAGTTGCGCGCGCTCGCGGTGACGTCGACCAAGCGCGTCGACGACCTGCCGCAGACCCCGACCGTCGGCGAGGCCGGCTACAAGGGGTTCGACTCGGTGACCTGGTTCGGCTTCCTCGCGCCGGCCGGGACGCCGAAGGACGTCGTCGCCAAGCTCAATGCCGAGTTCAACAAGGCGCTGCAGCAGCCCGACCTGCGCAAGCGTCTCGGCGACGAAGGCGCCGACCCGCTCGGCGGCACGCCCGAGCAGTTCGCGCAGGTGATCCGCGACGACATCGGCCGCTGGGGAAAGATCGTCAAGGAATCGGGCGCGCGCGCCGACTGAGTCACGCCAGCGAATGAAGAACGACAGGAGACACCCCGCATGAGCCCGCAACCCGCCACCGCGTTGCCCGACGTCATTCGCGACTTCGAGCGCGTCCCGGCCGACGTCGTCCGCCGCGCCGCCGAGTTTGCGTCGTCGATCCTCGCCGACGTCGCCGGCCGGCGCGGCGCGCTGCACGGCCGCATCGCGCCGCTCGCGCCGACGATGCGCTTCGCCGGTCCGGCGCTCACCGTCGAGGTCCGCCCCGGCGACAACCTGATGATCCACGCCGCGCTCGCGATCGCGCAACCCGGCGACGTCATCGTCGTCGACGGCAAGGGCGATCTCACGAGCGCGCTGATGGGCGAGATCATGTGCCAGCAGGCGGCCAGGATCGGCGTCGCCGCGGTCGTCATCGACGGCGCGGTGCGCGACGCCGAAGCGATCCGCGCGCTCGGCCTGCCGATGTATGCGTGCGGCCTCAACCCGAACGGGCCGACCAAGCTCGTGCCGGGCCGCCTCAACCATCCGATCTCGATCGGCGGCGTGACCATCGAGCCGGGCGACCTCGTCGTCGGCGACGGCGACGGCGTGACGGTGATCGAGCGCGCGAAGGCAGCGTCGCTGCTGCCGCTCGCCGAAGAGAAGGTCGCCGCCGAGACCAAGCGCATCGCCGACATCAGGAGCGGCAAGGGTCTGCGCGCGCCGTGGCTCGAAGCGGCGCTTCGTGCCGCCGGCGTGATCGGGGCGAACGAGACGTGGTGAACGCCACCAAGCCGGTCCTCCTCGTCACCGGCGCCGACCTCGCGCCGCAGGCGCTCGCGCTGCTCGGCGACTTCGACGTCGTCTACGCCGGCAGGACGCCGAGCGCGCACGACATCGTGGGCTTGTGCGCCCGCCACGATCCGACGGCGATCATCGTTCGCTACGGCAGGATCGATGCGGCGGCGATCGCAGCGGCGCCGTCGCTGCGCGTCGTCTCCAAGCACGGCGCCGGCACCGACACGATCGACAAGACCGCCGCCGCCGCGCGCGACATCGACGTCGTCGCCGCGGCGGGAGCGAACGCCGCCGCGGTCGCCGAACACGCGCTCGCGCTCCTGCTCGCGTGCGCGAAGTCGGTGCCGCAGCTCGACCAGCGCATGCGCGCCGGCCATTGGGACAAGTCGACGCACAAGAGCGTCGAGCTCGGCGGCCGCACGATCGGCCTCGTCGGCCTCGGCGCGATCGGCGTCCGTTTCGCGCGCATGGTCGACGCGATGGACATGCGGGTGATCGGCTTCGATCCGTACGCGAACGACGTGCCGCGCTTCGTCGAGCGCGTCGACGAGCTCGACGCAATCTGGCGCGAGTCCGACGTCGTCTCGCTGCACTGCCCGCTGACCGCGGACAACGCGGGAATGGTCAACGCCGACACGCTCGGCCGCTGCAAGCGCGGCGTCGTGCTCGTCAACACCGCGCGCGGCGGGCTCGTCGACGAAGACGCGCTGCTCGCGGCGCTGCGCTCGGGCCAGGTGGCGGCGGCGGGACTCGACAGCTTCGCGGTCGAGCCGCTGCCGGCGGAGCATCCGTTCCGTGCCGAGCCGCGCATCGTGCTGAGCCCGCACATCGGCGGCGTCACCGCCGACGCTTACGTCGCGATGGGCGTCGGCGCGGCGAAGAACGTGCTCGCGAGCCTGGCCGCGCGGGCGCGCTAGGCGGCGCGCTTGCGCGCGCGCTTCGCCGTCCCGACGGTGGGAGCGGTCGGCGTCAGCACCGGCACCGTGGGCACGCGCTCGAGCTGGCCGGTGAACGAGATCCGCGCCGTCGACGGCGGCCGGAACACGCGATCGACGAGGGCGTGGACGACCGTTCCGGGGTCGGCGTAGATCCTGACCAGCTGCGACGCTCCCGACCAGTCGGTCGAGACGGCGAGCGTGTCGACGTCGTGCCAGACGAGGGCGCCGCGCAGCGTCGCACCGATCCGAAGGCGGACGACCGCGTGATCGTCGTGGACGCTCGCCGTGCAGGCGAAGGTGACGTATTCGATGACGAGCCGCACGCCGGCCGGGACGGTGAACAGATCGGCCGACGTCGATTCGCGCCCGGAAACGAGCGAGACGATCGTGCCGACCTGGACCGGACCTTCCACGAGTGGTCGAACGATCGCGGCCATGGTCCACCTCCCGGGTCGCCGGCGCATACTCCGCGCGCATGACGCCTCTCGACACTTCGATCATCACCGGTTGGCACGCCCACGTCTACTTCGACGCGGCGAGCCGCGACGCGGCCTGGGCGATGCGCGAGACGGTGCAGGCCGAGCTCGCGGGGCGCGTGCAGATCGGGCGATTCCACGAGAAGCCGGTGGGGCCGCACCCGATGTGGAGCTTCCAGGTCGCGTTCGACGCCGACGCGTTCGCCGGAGTCGTCGGCTGGCTCGCCCTCAACCACGGCGCGCTCGACGTGTTCATCCATCCGAACACCGACGACGAGCTGCGCGATCACCGCGACTGCGCGATCTGGCTCGGCAAGTCGTATGCGCTGAACCTGGCAGCGCTCGCCGCCGCGCCGCGCTGACGCGCGTTTGCGCGCGGCGTCGTGCGAAGGCCGCGTCCGACCCGGCACGACGGAATCGACCTACGCGCCCGCGAGCGGTCGCCGTCTGGCGACGAACGCTACGGCGGGCTGAAATCGAAGCCCGCGCACGCCGGCACGCGACGAGCGTTCCTGGTCGCGCGCGTTCGATCCGATCACCAGGAGTCTTGCAATGCAGGAACGCGCCACCGATTCCCACCCGCTCAGCGACCTTGCGTACGACTGGATCACGCTGATCCAGAACAAGGCCCAGGCGCTGATGGCGTACGACCAATACATCCAGGACGCCGAGCAGGCCGGCTCGAACGAGTGCGCGGCGTTCTTCCGCAAGGTCCACGACAGCGACAAGGCGCAGCTCGCGGAAGCGAAGCAGCACCTCGTCGCGGTGCTGCAAGGAAAGATGGGCCGCGGCTGAGAGAGTAGGCTCGCAGCGATGGCGGCGCGCGCGATCTGGAAGGGCAGCCTCGTGCTCGGCAAGCACGAGGTGCCGATCAAGATGTACTCCGCGGTGCAGGACCGCGCCGTGCACTTTCACCTCCTGCACGACAAGGACCTGACGCCGGTCGAGCAGCGGATCGTCCGCAAGGACAACGGCCGCGAGGTGGCGAAGGAAGCGCAGCGCAAGGCCTTCCCGCTCGACGGCCAGCGCGCGGTGATCCTCGAGCCCGACGAGCTCGCCCAGCTCGCGCCCGAGTCGGACCGCGCGATCCATCTGCTGCGGTTCGTTCCGCGCGACGCGCTCGGCGACGAGTGGTTCGACCGCCCGTACTACCTCGGGCCCGACGAGAAAGGCGACGCCGACTACTTCGCGCTCGCGAGCGCGCTCGCCGGCAAGGAGCGGATCGGCATCGCGCGCTGGGTGATGCGCGACAAGCGCTACGTCGGCGCGCTCGCGGTCGGCGACGACGGCTACCTGCGGATGACGACGCTGCGTCGCTCCGAGCAGGTGCTCGACGTCCCGGCGGTCCATCCCGACAAGGCGCGGACGCCGTCGCCGGCCGAGATCAAGCTCGCCGAGCAGCTGGTCGACTCGATCACCGGCCCGTTCTCGCCCGAGGAGTGGCACAACGAGTACCGCGAGCGGCTGCACAAGCTGATCGAGGCGAAGGCGAAGGGCACGAAGCTGAAGCTCGTCGCTGCCAAGCCGAAGGAGGCGACGAGCGACCTCACCGAAAGCCTGCGCGCCAGCCTCGCCCAGGCGAAGGGGAAGAAGGTTGCCTGAGCATCGCCGCCGGTCGTCGTCGGGGTCGGCTGCCGCGTCGTCGGCGGCGGCACCGGTGCGCTCGTTCTGGTCCGGGACGATCACGTTCGGCCTCGTCAGCATTCCGGTCGATCTCTTCGCTGCGGTCGTGCCGCGGCAGAAGTCGATGAAGCTCGTCGACGAGGAAGGGCATCCGCTCGGGCGGCGCTACTGGTGCCCGAAGCACGAGAAGGTGCTCGACGACGACGAGCTCGTCCGCGGCTACGAGACCGACGCCGGCAAGATGGTCGTCATCACCGACGAGGAGTTCGCCTCGGCCGCGCCCGAGAAGTCGCGCGACATCGAGCTGAAGCGCTTCGTCGCGGTCGACGACATCCCGCCGTACTTCTTCGACCGGCCGTACTTCCTCGCCCCCGACGAGCGCGCCGGCAAGGCCTACGCGCTGCTCGCCGAGACGATGGCCAAGACCGGCAAGGCGGGGATCGGCAGCTTCGTCATGCGCGACCACGAGTACCTGGTCGCGATCGTCTCCGAGCAGGGGATGCTGCGCGCCGAGGTGCTGCGCTACCTCGACGAGCTGCGCACCCCCGAAGCCGTCGGCTTGCCCAAGGCCGCCAAGGCGGACGCGGCGCGCGTGCGCGCGCTCGCCAAGGAGATCGACGCGCTCGCCGAGGCGAAGATCGATGCCGCCGAGCTCGCCGATCTCGAGGCCGAGACGCTGCGCAAGTTCGCCGAGCAGAAGGCGAAGTCCGGCAAGGGCGTGATCTCGATGGCCGACCTCGAAGGTGACGAGGACGACGCCGCGAGCTCGGCTCAGGTGATCGACCTGGTGCAGGTGCTGCGGGACTCGCTCGGCGCGAGCGCGAAGAAGGCGCCGGCGACGAAGTCGGCCGCGAAGAAGACGAACGCGCCCGCGGTGAAGAAGGCGGCGACGAAGAAGGCGGCGCGCTCCGCCGGCTGATCTCGACGCGTGAAGTGCCGCGCCCGCGCACGATCGGCGCGTGTCACTCCGAGGCGACGCCGCCGTCGAGCCGGACCGTCTGCCCGGTGACGCTGCGAGCCGCCGGCGAGCAGAGGAAGAGGGCGATGGCCGCGGCCTCGTCGACCATCGCGGCGCGCGACGACGCGACTGCGCCTGAATCGCGCTCCGCGGCAGTCCCGAGCAGGATCGCGTTGACGCGGATCCGATGCGGGCCGAGCTCGGCGGCGAGTGAGCGCATCAGGCCGACGACCGCCCACGTGCTCGACGCGTCGGCGGCGCGCAGGTCGTCGCCGGGCCGCTGCGCGACCGCGCCGGCGATGATCAGGCACGGCGCAGCGGTCGAGCGCTTGAGCAGCGGGACGGCGCGGCGCGCGAAGTAGAACTGGCTGTGGACGTTGACCGCGATCGCGCGCTCCCAGCCGGCGCCGTCGATCGTCTCGATCGGCCCGGTCGGGCCGGCGATGCCGGCGTTGCCGACGAGGACGTCGAGCCCGCCGATGGCGGCCTCGACGTCGTCGAACACCGCCTCGACGTCGGCGGCGAGCGAGACATCGGCCATGCTGCCGGTGATCGCGGGCGCGTCGGCGCGCAGCCGGTCGAGCGCGCTGCGGTCGATGTCGCAGACGTGGACGCGCGAGCCGGCGGCATGAAACGCCCGCGCGATCGCGGCGCCGACGCCGCCGGCCCCCGCGGTGACGAGCACCCGGAGGTCGCGCGCCGGTCGAAGTGCATCGAGGATGGACACTGAGCGATCGAGTCTCGGCGCTTTGCGGGCGAAACCCAATGTGATTCCCGCACACTCGTCAGCACGATTCGATGTGAGGAGAATCGGCCGCGATGAGGCGAGCGATCCACGTCGACGGCAGCGAGCAGGCGGTGCGCGACCTGGTCGCGATGCTGCACCAGGGCGCGAGCGCGGACGACTTCGCCGCCCGCCTCGCCGACGTCGACGCGCTGCCGGCGAGCTATCCCGGGAAGTCGGCGCTCGTCGAGGCGGTGCGCATGGCGATGGCGGTGCGCAACCGCCTCGAGTTGCAGGAGCAGCGCGAGCGCGGCCTGCTCGCCGTGATCGCTTCGGCGCAGGACCTGTCGAGCCGGCTCGACCAGCGCGAGCTGCTCGGCGCGATCGTCGCGCGCGCGAGGAACCTGCTCGGCTCCGACGTCGCGTGGCTGTCGACCTACGACGCCGACGCCGGCGAGTTCCACGTCGTCGTCGTCGACGGCGCGCTCTCGCAGGGGCCGGCGGCAATGGTCGCGCGCCGCGACCGCGGCGCCGCCGGGCTCGTGATGTCGACGCTGCTGCCGTTCACGACGCCCGACTACCTGCACGACAAGCGCTTCGCGCACGACGCCAAGCTCGACAACACGTTCCGCGAGGAGGGCATCGCCGCGCTCGTCGGCGTGCCGCTGATCTGGGAAGGCGACGTCATCGGGCTGCTCTTCGTCGCCGATCGCTATCACCGCATGCACACCGCGCACAGCACGTCGATCCTGTGCACGCTGGCCACGCACGCTGCGGTCGCGCTGAAGAATGCGCGCGACTTCGAGCACCTCAACGCCGCTCTCGCCAAGGCCGACCAGGCGCGCGCCGAGCTCGAGCACCACCTTGCGAGCGTGCAGGCAGCGACCGACGCGCACGAGCAGATCACGTCGCTGCTCGCGCGCGGCGCGTCGCTCGCGACGTTGTGCCAGGCGGTCGCGCAGCTGCTCGGCGGCAGCGTCCTGGTGCTTGACGAGACCGGGGCCGTCGTCGGCGGCGGCGCCGCCGCGGGGTACGAAGGAACCATCCACGAGGCGTACGCGCCGAACGCCGGCCACGCCGCCGACCTCGCACGCGCCGCACGCGCGAGCCGCGCGACCGGCCGCTCGGTCGTCGCGTACCAGACGGGCGGCGAGACGTGCCGGGCGCTGCCGGTGATCGGCGGCGACGACGTCCTCGGCACCGCGCTGCTGTTCCACCGCGGCGCGCTCGATGAGGTCGCCGTGCGCACGTTCGAGCGCAGCTGCAGCGTCATCGGCGTCGTCCTGCTGTCGCAGCACCGCGCCGAGGCTTCGCGCAACCGCAGCGCCTCGGAGTTGCTGCGCGCGCTCGTGTCGCCCCGCCAGGACGACCTCGCCGTCCTCGCCGACCGCGCCGGCCAGCACGGCATCGACCTCGCGCGGCCGCTCGCGCTCGTCCTCGTCGAGATGGACCGGCCGCGCGCCGACTATGCGGCGCGCCGCTTCGGCGGCGTCGCGCTCGGCGCGAGCGCGGTCGCCGACGACATCGACGGCGCGCTCGTCGTCCTCTGCGGCGCGAGCGCGGCGCACGAGGTCCGCCAGGCGGTCTCGACGTGGGTCGGCCAGGAGCTGAAGGCGGTGCACCGCGGCGTCGTTTCGCGGCCGATCGCGCAGCCCGCCGAACTGCCGGCGCTGTACGCGTCGTTGCGGCGGGCGCTCGCGGTGCTCGGCAGGCTCGGCGTGCAGGGCAGGATCGTCGGCCAACACGAGCTCGCGATCTATTCGACGCTGTTCGAGACGCACGACCGCGCGAGCCTGGCCAGTTTCCTCGAGGCGACGATCGGCCCGCTGCTCTCGCACGACCAGAAGCGCGGCTCCGACCTCGCGGCGACGTTGCTCGCATGGTTCGACTGCAACCAGAACGCGCGAACGACCGCACAGCGGATGCGCATCCACGTCAACACCGTGCGGCAGCGGCTGGCGACGATCGAGGACCTGCTCGGCCATTGGGGCCACGCCTCGCGCGCGCTCGAGATCCACATCGCGCTGCGCCTCTGGAGCCTCGGCACGGCGGCGCACTGACGCCGCTCCGCCTCCGGGTTTTTGCGGTGGACTGCCACCACATCGGCCGCGCCGCGCCGATGTGCTCGTTCGACATTGAAGCCCCTCCCGTCGCGGCCGAGACTAGTCGGAGAGCTGGCCGAAGGTGTCGCTCTTCGACGCGACGCCGACGGCAAAGGCGATCTCGGTCCCGTAGCCCGCAAAGGAGGCTGACTGCCATGAACTCAGGGTATTTTCGATCTCGCCTGGTTGCATTCCTCTCCGTCGCATCGCTCCTGCTGACCCCTGCGCTGGCCTGGGCATGGAACAACGACGTGCGGGTCAACACTGCCTATGGCGCCATCCAAGGGTCTCTGAGCAGCGACGGAACAACCATGATCTGGCAGGGCGTGCCCTATGCCAAACCACCCGTCGACGACCCCGTCTATCAAAACTATCTTCGCTGGAAGGCGCCTCAGGAGCCGGCACCCTGGCAAGGGGTTCGCGACGCCACCAAGCCGGCCTTGAAGTGCACCCAGCTCAACACGACGGACGACTGGCTGCGGACCGGAGAGATCGACAAGGACAGCGGCGAGGATTGCCTGTACGTGAACGTCTTCCGGCCGAACAGCTCGAAGAAGCTTCCCGTCTACGTCTGGATCCACGGCGGCTCGAACAACTTCGGGTCGGCACGTGAATACGGCGGCGCGGAACTGGCGGTCCGGTCCGACGTCGTCGTGGTGGTGGTGCAGTACCGCCTCGGGCCGATCGGCTGGTTCTTCCATCCGGCCCTGCAGTCGGGAACCGACCCGCTCTCCGATTCGGGGAATTTCGGCACCTTGGACAGCGTCCAGGCGCTGAAGTGGATCCAGAAGAACATCGCGGCCTTCGGGGGCGACCCGAACAAGGTCACCGTCACCGGGGAATCCGCCGGTGCGCACAACACGATGAATCTGGTGATCTCGCCGCTCGGAAAAGGCCTCTTCAACGGCGCCATGTACGAGAGCGGCGGGATGGCACCGGTCACGGCCGACTCCGGGAGGGCTTCAGCCAACGACTACGTCGAGAAGCTTCTGATGTTCAAGGACGGCGTGAGCACGCCGGTCTCGTCAGCGACCAGGGCCATCTACAAGCAGAAGCGAATCGACATGGAAAACGCCGGCACGCTGGCGTCTTACCTCAGGGGCAGCAAGGCGGGCGACCTGTTTCTCGCCATCCTCAAGTACGGATCGGTCCCGACCTTTCCGATCATCATGGATGGCAACGTCATGCCGCTGGGCGGCTGGATCCCGGCCATCCAGTCAGGCAACTACAACAGGATGCCGATCATCCTGGGCAGCAACGAGTACGAGCTGAAATCGTTCGAGCCCCTCTTGGGATCGATCGTGAACCTGTTCGGGGCGCCATCGACTTTGCCCACCTACGGCTGGTTCGATCTGTTCAACTCGGTGAGAAACAACAACACTCCGAAGTACGAAGACATTCTGAAGACTCCATTCGATCAGGATCTGTATGACAAGGCGGGCTATTTCGGCAGCCTGCAGTGGAAGGCGAAGAACGTGGACTCGCTGGCCCATGAGCTTTCGCAAGTGCAGGACAAGGTCTACGCCTATTTCTTCAAGTGGGGCGGGATCGGATCAGGACCGTATCCGTTCGATCACATCTACGCGGCCGGCCACGCGGCAGAAATCGCCTTCTTCGGACTCGGGTTCGATCAAGGCCTCTTCAATCTCCCGTTCACCCCGGTGAACGCACAGGGAAGAGAAGAGCTCAAGGGCGCGATGATGGGCTACCTGTCGAACTTCGCCCGCACCGGGAATCCGAACTCCGGAGACCCACAGCACATGTTCCCTGCGAAGCGCACGAAATGGGAGCAATGGACGAACGTCTCGGGGGGTCCGAAGGCGATCGTCTTCGATGCAGATCTCGATCGCGCCAAGATCGAGATGATGTTGACGGACGAAGTGACGTTCGTCAGCGCGGAGGCAGCACGTCAGGCCTGGGTGGCCGCTCAGGCTCCGGCCAACCGAGCCGTGGCGGACGGTGTGACCAAGCTGTTCCTGTTCCAGCCGCCTTGGTAGGTTGACCGCAAGAGGGACTCGTCGGAAGGCAGGGGACTGACCCCTGCCTTTTGTTCGTGCTCACACGGCCCGGCCGTGCGCCCGGACCGCGCTCCCCGCGCCGTCGTATCCTCGGCTGCTGGGAGCGCAACCATGACCGACGCCGGCCGCCTCGAAACCTCGCTGCGCACGCTGCGCGCCGAGCTCGCCGCGCTCGAGCTCGGCGACGACGATGCGCGCCACCGTCTCGCCGCGCTCGTCGGCGAGATCGAGACCGCGGTGCAGGACCCGGCGCGCAGCGGCGAGCGTGCGTCGCTCGGCGAGCAGCTGAAGGCGTCGATCCTGCGGCTCGAGGCAGCGCATCCGCGGCTGGCGGGGATGGTCAACGAGGTGGTCGAGAGCCTGGCGAAGATGGGGATCTGACGCTTCACCGGTCGCCCGAATTTGGAGGCAGAAGCCATGGCAGCTCAAAGCAATGTCGAAGTGGTCCGCGATGCCTATGCGGCCTTCGGTTCGGGCGATCTCCCGAAGCTGCTCGACCTGATGGCGTCGGACGTCGTCTGGGAGTTCCCGGCCTCGAGCGTCATCCCCTGGGCCGGCAAGTTCACCGGGCCCGGCGAGGTCGGGCGATTCTTTGCCGCCATCATGGAGCACAGCGAGCCGCAGGCGTTCGAGCCGCTGCATTTCGTCGCCGCGGAAGATCGCGTGCTCGTTCTCGGCCGCGAGAGCTTCCGCGTCAAGTCGACCGGGCGGACCTGGGCCTGCGAATGGGCGCACGCGATGACCGTGCGTGACGGAAAGATCGCGAGCTTTCGCGAATACACCGACACGGCAGCGATCGC
>Ga0207689_10000928_pt1 | contig 28114 bp, 24 predicted proteins | sample KBSMisM52_FD_184312 | JGI IMG/M metagenome (GOLD analysis project Ga0207689, IMG submission 184312) | Miscanthus rhizosphere microbial communities from Kellogg Biological Station, Michigan, USA - KBS Miscanthus M5-2 (SPAdes) (version 2) | ecosystem: Host-associated > Plants > Roots >...
GGCCGGTTTTCTCGCCCATGCGCTGCGACATGAAGCGCAGCGCGAAGCTCTCGTCCTGCTCCCAGTACCAGTCGGAGGAGAGCTCGGTCAGCTTGCGGAAGCGCTCCTCGCTGCGGCGCAGCGACTCCAGCGTGCGCGCCTGCAGCGCGGCAAGCCGCACCGGACGCTCGAGCGACCCTTCGCCCAGCTGACCCTTGAGCAGGAAGTCCGCGGTCAGACCGTGTCCGACGAACTCTATGTGAAGCGCCTCCCCGAAATGACGGGCGAGGGCGTGTCCGGCGCCTATCCGGTCATGGACGAGTTCGGCCGCTTCAAGATCAACCTGCGTTTCAGCACCGAGGGTTCCAAGCGCTTCGCCGAGGTCACCCGCGAGATCGCCGACTACTCCCGCCAGCTCCAGCAGCAGACGGGCAACAGCAACGCCCGCGCCCGCCTGGCCATCGTGCTCGACGGCAAGCTCTACTCCGCGCCCGGCGTGGAAAAAGAAATCGCCGGCGGCTCCGCCGAGATTTCCGGCAGCTTCACCCAGCGCGAGGCCACCGAGCTCGCCAACGTGCTGAACAACCCCCTCGACCTGCCGCTCCAGATCAAGGAACAGTATGAAGTCGGCCCGTCGCTCGCGCAGGACGCGATCGACAGCGGCATCAGCGCCTCGGTCATTGGTGCCGTGCTCGTCGCCGCCTTCATGATCATGTTCTACACCGTCGGCGGCGTGGTCGCGGTCCTCTCGCTCTTCGTCAACGTCCTCGTGATCTTCGGCGTCATGGCCAGCCTCGGCGCGACCATCACGCTGCCCGGCCTCGCCGGCATCGTGCTCACCGTCGGCATGGCGGTGGACGCGAACATCCTGATCTTCGAGCGCATGCGCGAGGAGCTGCACATCGGCAAGTCGCTCAAGGCCGCCCTGCACTCCGGTTACGACAAGGCCTTCACCACGATCATCGACGCCCACCTTACCCAGCTCGGCGTGTGCGCGGTGATGATCGTTCTCGGCACCGGCCCCATCAAGGGCTTCGGCGTGACCCTCGCGATCGGCGTGTTCTCCACGCTGTTCTCCGTGCTGGTCGCCAGCCATCTGCTCCTCGACTGGCTGGTCGAGTCCGAGATCATCAAGAAGATCGCGATGCCCCAGCCGATCAAGAATCTGCACGCCGACTTCGTGAAGTGGGGCAAGCCCGCCTTCATCATTTCCTGGGCCGTCGTGCTCATCGGCGTGATTGTCGTCTTCTCCAAGGGCGAGCGCATCTACGGCATCGACTTCGCCGGCGGCGACGTGACCACCGTGTCATTCAAAAAGAAGCTCGGCATCGACGAGATCCGCAAGGTCGCCCACAACGCCGGCACCGGCGAGGTCAACCCGACCTACGTCAGCGCCATCGGCGGCACCGGCGAGGTGCTCAAGCTCGAGACGGCCTACAACAAGTCGGCCGACCTGCTGTCCTCCCTGCAAAAGCTCCATCCCGAGGCCGAGCTGAAATCCGTCGGCACGACCAGCATCGGCCCGTCCATCGGCGCCGAGATCGAGTGGAACGCCCTGCGCGCCTTCCTCTTCTCGATGGTGATCATCCTCGCCTACATCGCGTTCCGCTTTGAGTTCGGCTTCGCCATCGGCGCGGTCGTGGCCTCGATCCACGACATCCTGATGACGATCGGCGTGTTCGTGATCGCGGGCAACCAGTTCTCCGCGCCCATGGTGGCCGCGCTCCTCTCCATCGTGGGCTACTCGATCAACGACACCATCGTGGTGTTCGACCGCATCCGCGAGGAGCTGAAGTTGAACCCGAACACGAGCCTGCGCGACGTGATCAACCTTTCCATCAGCCGCGTGTTCGCCCGCACGCTGATGACGAGCCTCACCACGCTGCTCGCCGCGCTCGCGCTCTACTTCTTCGGCACCGGCGTGATGAAGGATTTGGCCTTCACATTCGTCGTGGGCATCATCACCGGCACGTTCTCGTCCATCTACATCGCCGCCCCGGTCTTCTACTGGTGGCACAAGGGCGACCGCAAGCAGGTCGAGGCGCACCAGGATGCGAAGCCCGTTTACGAATGGGACGCCGGCAGCAAGGCCTCGCAGTGACCCTGCGAAAGCCGCTCCGCTGATGCGCTGGACCTATAAGCCGTTCCCGGCCGAAGAGGTCGGGACACTGAGCCGTGCCGCGGGGGTAAGCCCCGTGATCGCCGAGCTGTTGCTTCGCAACGGCCTCGGCGATCCGGCCGCCGCCGCGAGTTTCCTGCGGCCGGCCCTGGCCGAGCTCAACGACCCGTTTCTCCTCCCCAACGTGGAGAAGGGCGCCGCACGCCTGCGCAAGGCCATCGAGGCGGGCGAGGACATTGTCGTGCTCGGCGACTACGACGTGGACGGCGTCAGCAGCACCACGCTGCTCGTGAGCATCCTCCGCCGCTTCGGTTCCAAGCCCCGTTTCGTGGTTCCCCGCCGCATGGAGGACGGCTACGGCCTTTCGCGCAGCGCCATTGATCGCGCGCTCGAACAAGGCAAACCCCAGCTTTTCATCGCGCTCGATTGCGGCACCAATTCCCACGAGGAAGTCGCCTACCTCGTCTCGCAGGGCATCGAGGTCATGGTGGTCGATCACCACCGCTCGAAGGAAAAGCCGCTCGACCAGGGACTGCTCATCAACCCGCACGTGCATGGCAGCGCCGGCGACGAGGCGTGGCACAACCTCTGCACCGTCGGCTTGGTCTTCAAACTCGCGCACGGTTTGTTGAAACTGCTGCGTGCCGAAAACCATCCGGTGGCGCACCGCATCAAGCTGCGCGACTACCTCGACCTGGCCGCGATGGGCACGGTGGCCGACCTCGTGCCGCTCACCGGCGAGAATCGCATTCTCGCGCGGTTCGGCCTGCGTATCCTGCAAGGCTGCGAACGCCCGGGCATCCGCGCGCTCATGCAGATCGCGGGAGTGAAACCCGACCACGGCATCAACCCCGTGGATATTTCTTTCCGTCTCGGGCCGCGCATCAACGCCAGCGGACGGCTCGCCGACGCGGCGTTGTCCGTCGAGCTGATGCTCAGCGAGGACGAGCAGTTCTGCAACGAGACCGCCCAGCAGCTCGACGTGTTCAATCGCGAGCGGCAGGACATCGAGCGCCACATCACCGAGGAGGCCGAGCGCATGATCGAGGGTGATTTCGCGGCCTGGCCGGGCATCGTGCTGTTCGGTGAAAACTGGCATCCCGGTGTGGTCGGCATCGTGGCCGGTCGCGTGACCCGCAAATACAACCGTCCCTGCGTGGTGCTCGGCAACGAAGGCGATTTTGCCAAAGGCTCGGGCCGCAGCGTCAACGGCGTGAACCTCGTCGAAGTGCTCGGTTCGTGCTGCGAGCAACTCACGAGCTGGGGCGGCCACCCGATGGCGGTGGGCGTGTCGCTGGAAAAAATCCACCTCGACGTGTTTCGCGCGCGTTTCGCCGAGGCGGTGCGCACGGCGGCGGGCGGCGATCTGATCGAGCCGATCCTCACGTTGTCGGCGTGGCTGACGCCGGACCAGATCCGCGAATCGCTGATGGACGAACTGGAGGCCATGCAGCCGTTCGGCCAGGGCAACCCGGAGCCGATCTTCGGCGTGCGCGGCGTGGTGCTGCGTTCGCGCCCGGAGGTGTTCAAACAGTCGCATTTCCGGTTCAGTTTCGACGATTCCCGCGGTCGCCGCCTGTTCGGCGTGGCGTGGAAGATGGCCAACCGCCTGCCGCCGGTCGGGGTGCCGCTGGATTTCGCGGTGGAGCTGGCTTGGAACCACTTCAACGACCGCAAGCTGTTGCAGTTGGAGCTGGTTGACTGGCGCCTGAGCGAGTGAATTATCCGGGCAAAGATGGGAGATTCCCATTGACGCCACTCGCCCGCCGCTTTTTCTCTCACCTTCCTCTTACGGCAAAATAGCTCAGTTGGTAGAGCAGCGCACTGAAAATGCGCGTGTCCTCGGTTCGATTCCGAGTTTTGCCACCATCTTTAAGAAAAAAAAGCCGCGCTTCAAAATGAAGCGCGGCTTTTTTGTGCGAGGCGGGTTCGATCAACCGGCGTCTGACGCCTTCAGCTTGACCGTGGCGAGCTTATACCACTTGCGCTCGGCGCGACGCCACGCGGGGTTGCCCTTGCGAAATTTGGCCCGGATGTCCTTCCACAAAGCGCGGGCTTCATCCCGACGTCCGGTCATTTCATAGACGGAGGCGAGCCCGGCGCGCGGGGCTTCGCCGATGTGTTTGCCTGCGACTTTGTGGTAGGCGGCCTCGGCCTCGGCGTGACGTCGCAGGCCGAGCAGGGCGTCGCCTTTCAGCACGTCAACTTGCACGGCGAGCCGGCGGTCGGCGGTGGTGTCCGCCGATTCGAGCAGGGCCAGCGATTCGGCGTGCTGGCCGAGCGCGAGTTTGAAGCGGGCGACATCGACGAGCGTGCGCGGGTCGTTTTTGAAAACACCGGTCAGGCACTCGACCGCCAGATCGTGGGCTTCGCGCACCTGTCCCGCGTCGAACAGCGCCTCGGCGAGATTGATGCGGTTAACCACGGTTTCGCTTTCGTCCAGCTTGCGTCTCAGGGCGGCGATTTTCCACCTCCGGGGTTTGAGTGATGCAAAAAAACCGGAGGGGCTGTTGAAGCCGGGCAGCAGCTCGATGAAAACGTAGGCGAGCCCGCCGACTCCCGGCGCGATGAACAAAATCCAAGTCCACCAGTAGGGTCTGCCGGTCTTATAGACGTGGATGATCAGGGCGATTTGAAGGAGCCAGGACAACTGCGCGATGGCCGCCAGCGGATGCGGGATTCCATCGGGGAAAAAACTGGCGAGATCCGGCATCGTGGTAAGGAGGGGCAGACAGAGGGGGTGATCAACCGCAGGGACGCGGTGGCTGAAGGCGGGTTACCACGCGGCGATGGTGCGGGCGACGGCGGCCTTGTCGGGTGAGCCAAAGAACGACGTGCCGGCGACGAACGTGTCCACGCCGGCGGCGCGGCATTCGGGGCCGGTCTTGAGGTCGATGCCGCCGTCCACCTCAAGACGGAAGTGGAGGCCGCGTTCTTCGCGCCAGCGGGCGATCTGCGCGATCTTCGGTAGCATGTCGCCGCGGAAGGGTTGTCCGCCGAAACCGGGCTGCACCGTCATCACGAGGACGAGGTCCACCTGATCGAGGAACGGTTCGATGGCCTCGGCGGGCGTGCCGGGATTGAGCACGATGCCGTTCTGACAGCCTAGCTCGCGGATGCGGGCCAGGGTGGCGGCGTGGCTGTAGTCGGGCTCGATGTGAATGCTGATGAGATTGGATCCGGCCTTGGCGAACGCCTCGATGTAGCGGTGCGGCTCGTCGAGCATCAGATGCGTGTCGAAAAAGAGCTTCGAGTTTTTCCGCAACGCGGCGACGGTCTGCGGACCGAACGTGAGGTTGGGCACGAAGTGGCCGTCCATGATGTCGAGGTGGATCCACGGGATGCCGAGGGATTCCACAATCTGGGCGCTGCCGGCGAGATTGGCGTGGTCGCCGGCGAGGATCGAGGGAGCGAGAATGGAGGCGTGCTTCACGCCCACACAATCAGAGGGGAGCGCGCGGGTTGGAAAGCGCGAATTCGGGGAAACAATCGGTCGGCGTCCGTTTGCGGACGACGATGACTGACCTCCGGCCGAAGCCGAACCCGCCTGCGCCAATCACCAGATGTCGAGCGCGGCGGAACGGACGTTTTTGGCGAGCGTCTCGGCGAGCAGAGTGACGTTTTGATACTCGGCCTGGAGTTGCTGGCCGTTGTCGGTGAAAATCTGGCGGACGGCCTGGATCTTTCGTTTCTCGAAGATCGGTTTGTGGTCCTTGTTGTTCACGAGTGTGGCCTCGGCATCCAGAGTGATGTCGAATTTGCGAGTGAGGCCGGTGTCGGTGGTTTGGTGCGCGGTGGACTTGCGGCCGTATTTCACGAGGCGGACGGTCAGCGTGGCGTCGGCCTCCTCGGGCGTGTTGACGAGGATGACGCGGCTGTCGTGCAGGAACGCTTCGCGAAGCTGGGTGCTGACCACGGCGACGGCCTGGGGCAGGTTGCTGTTCTCATTGACCACGGGGGCTACGTAGAGCGTGTGGAACGAGAGCTCGCCGCTCGTGCCGAGACGGTAGTGGGCGCAGCCGGAAAACAGCAGGGCACCGAGGAGGCAGAAAAGAAGGGAAGCGCGCATGGGGAGGAGTGGGGGCCGCCCGCAGGCGGCGCGTGATCAGAACAGCCAGAAGGTGCGCTTGGGCTTGGGACGTGGGACGACGGGAGCCTTGGCCTTGGTTTCCGCCTTTTCGACGTCGTTCAGGCGCTTGCGGGCCTCGGCGGCGGCGGCGGAGTCGGGGTAGGAGGTGATCGCCTCGTTATAAAACACGCGGGCGGCCTTGAAGTTGTCGCGCTTATAGAAATAGAAGTCGCCGATCTTGATCTTGCTCTGGGCGAAGGTCGTGCGGACGTCGGCGAGGCCCTTTTCAACCGCGGGAATGTTGGAGTCGCTGGGGAAGAGGATCTGGAAATCCTCGAAGTAGGTGATGGCCTGGCGGGTCGAGGCCTGGTCGTAATACGGGCCTTGGACGAGCGAGGCGTGGGTCGAGGCCAGCTTGTAGTAGGCGTCGGGGGCGAGGAGGCTCTGCTGATAGTTGTTGATCATGCGGTCGAGCGCATCGATCGCCTCGTCGGGTTCGCCGAGTTTTTGATGGGCGCGGGCAATGCTCATCAGCGTGAGCGGCGCGTAGTCGCTGTAGGGCGCGGTCTCGACGATCTTCTCGAAATACGTGACGCCCTTCGACGGGTTCTTAAAGCCGGGGATGAGGCCGAAATAACGCGGGCGCTTGCCGTCCACGAGATCGGTGGCGAGGCGGTATTGTTCGCCGATGATCTCGTTGAAGTGGTTCGTGTTGGGGTAGCGGGAAACGACGTCCTGGAACTCGTCGAAGGCCTTGGTGTATTGGCGGCGGGCGAAGCGGATGCGGGCCGCGCGGTAGAGGGCTTCGGGGGCGTAAATGGAATTCGGATACTTTTTGGCGACGGTCTCGTAGCGGGACATCGCGGAGGAGCGGTGGCCGTTTTCCTCGTCGGCGCGCGCTTTGTTCATCGCGTCGAGGGCATTGCGGCCGCCCTCTTCGGGGACGATCAGGCCGGAGATGGCGCCGCCTTCGGCTTTCCAGCCGGTCGCGGGCGTCCAGACAAGGTCGGCGCGGAGTTCGGTGCCGCCGAGAATCGCCAGCGCGAGACCGAGAGTGGCAACGGAGGGCAGGACGCGGGCGAATGGTTTGAGCATGTCGAAGAAGAAGTTACCAGCGAACCAGCGCGGACCCATAGGTCAAGCCCGCCCCGAACGCGACGAACAGAGTGGTGTCGCCGGCTTTGATACGACCGGACCGGCGCGCCTCGTCGAGGGCGAGCGGGATGGAGGCGGCGGAAGTGTTGCCGTAGCGGTCGAGGTTCACGAAAAAACGGTCGGAGGGAAGTTCCAGGTATTGGGCGATGGCGTCGATGATGCGCAGGTTGGCCTGGTGCGGGATGACGCAGGAGATCTGAGACGCGGGGACCTGGTGTTGTTCCAAAATTTCGCGGGCGGCCTCCTCCATTTCGCGCACGGCGATTTTGAAGATCTCGCGTCCCTTCATGCTGATCGTGCGCGGGGCGCGCAGGACGTCGGTCACAGGCGACGGAGCGTTGCTGCCGCCGTCGGGGATGCACAGGAGACGGGCGTGGGCGCCTTCGGCGTAGAGCTTGGTGCCGATGATGCGACCGGTGCCGCGGGCCGGGCCGAGCACGATCGCGCCGGCGCCGTCGCCGAAGAGCACGCAGGTGGTGCGGTCCTTCCAGTCGAGCACGGTGGAAAGTTTTTCCGCGCCGATCACGAGCGCATGGCGGTAGCGGCCGGACTCGAGCATGGCCCAGGCGGTGTCGAGGCCGTAGAGGAAACCGGAGCAGGCGGCGTTGAGATCGAAGCAGGCCGCGCGGGACGAGACGCCGAGGTGGTGCTGCACGAAGCACGCGGTGGCGGGCATGGGCAGGTCGGGCGTGACCGTGGCGACGATGATGAGGTCGATGTCGGCGGCGGTCAGGCCGGCGTCGGCCAGCGCGGAGCGCGCGGCGGCGGCGGCCATCAGGGAGGTGGTTTCGTTTTCCCCGGCGATGTGCCGCTCACGGATGCCGGTGCGCGTGAAAATCCACTCGTCGGACGTGTCGACGATTTTGGACAGGTCGTCGTTGGTGAGGATTTTCTCGGGGGCGTAGGAGCCGGTGCCGAGAATGGCGATGGCGGGTGAACCCATGGTGGTCAGGTCAAAAAAACGCCGGCTCGCGGCCGGCGTGAAAGCTCAGATGGCGGGGATCGAGGGTGTTGCTTGGGGTGGGCGAATGACGGCGTTGGCCTTGGCGGCGTCGGCTTCGATCAAGTGCAGCATGTCGGCGTTGACGATTTTGCCGGCCGCGCGGATGGCGTTCTTGATCGCGTGGCGGCTGCTGGAGCCGTGGGCCTTGAGCACGTTGCCGCGCAGGCCGAGCAGCGGGGCGCCGCCGTAGACCTCGGGGTTCATGCGCTTTTTGAGGGCCTTGAACGCGCCGCGGGACAGCATCGCGCCGCCCATGCGCAGCGGATTGGCCTTCAGCTCGGCCTTGAGCGTGTCGGAGAAAAAGTGGGCGAGCGATTCCCAGCTCTTGAGGAGCAGGTTGCCGACAAAACCGTCGCACACGGCGACGTCACAATGGTCGGTGAACACCTGGAAGCCTTCGGTCGGGCCGGCGTAGTTGATCAGGCCGCCGAGGTTTTTGAGGTGTTCGTGGGTGGCGCTGATGAGCGCGTTACCCTTGCCCTCTTCGGTGCCGATGGTGAGCAGGCCGACGCGGGGATTGGCTACGCCGAGGACCACGCGGGCGTAATGGGTGCCGAGCAAGGCGTTGTGCACGAGGTGCTCGGGCTCGGCCTCGGGGTTGGCGCCGGCGTCGATAAGAATGAAATGGCCGTTTTCGCGCGGGATGATCGCGGCGAGGGCGGGACGGTCGATGCCGTCGAGGGTGCGCAGCTTGATGGTGCCACCGGCCATGAGGGCGCCGGTGTTGCCGCAGCTGACGACCGCGGCGGCTTCGCCGGCTTTGACCAGCTCGATCGCGCGGAACATGGACGCGTCCTTCTTGCGCTTGAGGGCGGGGATGGGCTTGTCGTCCATCGTAATCACCTCGGAGGCATGAAAAAGCCTCAACGAGGGATGCCCGTCGAGGCCATGCTGCATGAGCAGCGGTTTGAGCACGGCCTCATCACCCACGAGGGTGATGGGGTTGAGCCCGCTGAATTCGGACAAGGCGAGTTTGACGGCCGCGACCACTTCGGGCGGGCCCAAATCGCCTCCCATCGCGTCGACCGCGATACGTCCGGTTACGCCGGAAGAGGAGACCATCGCAGGGGATGGTTGCAACTTAACGCGATGGGGACGCGAGGATTAGACCTCGACGTTGACCACCTGGCGACCGCGATAGGTGCCGTTGGTGGGGTTCACGTGATGGGGACGGAAGGCGGAGCCATCGGTCGGGTCACGGGCGATCTCGGGAGCCTTGAAAGCGTTGGCGGCGCGGCGGTTGGCGCTACGGCGTTTGGACTGCTTGCGTTTCGGATTAGCCATGGTCGGTGTTGGTTAAAGGGTGGGTGACGTTCGTGGGAACAGGTCTGTGATGAGTGAAAAGGATGAAAGTAGAGGTCTGCGCTTTCCGTCGTCAAGCGCTATAACCATCGAGCGGTGATCAAATCATAAACCATGCAATCAGCACGGCCGCGGTCACCAGACGATACACGGCGAACAGGCCGAGTCCGTGGCGCGTCAGGTAGTGGATGAGGAAGCGGATGGAAACCGCGGCCGTGACCGCCGCGACGACGCAACCGAGCAGCACATGCGACCAGCCGAACACCTCGATCATGGCGGCTCCGGATTTGTAGCTTTTGAAGAGGGTCGCGGCGGTGAGCGTGGCCAGGCCGAGGAGGAAGCTGAATTCGGCGGCCTTGCGCGGATCGAGGCCGGCGAAGTAGCCGCCAACGATGGTGGTCATCGAGCGACTGGTGCCGGGCCAGAGAGCAGCGCATTGGAGCGCGCCGATGCCGAGGGCGCCTCGCGGAGACAGTTCGTCGATGCGCTTGGTGGACGCGTTGGAGTTCCGCCAGCGCTCGGCGGCGAACATCAGCACCGCTCCGCTGATTTGTGCGGTCACGACCGCGGCGATGGAGAAGAGGTGTTTGTCGATCCAGTCGTGGAGCGCGAAGCCGATGGCGGCGGCCGGAATGAAGGCGATGATGAGGTTGCGCAGCAGGCGCAGGCCGGCGGCGTCGCGGCCGACGAGACCGAGGAGGATGGAGCGGATCTGGCGCCAGTAGAGTCCGGCGACGGCGGCGATGGCTCCGAATTGAATGACCACGCAATAGGTGTCGGCCGCGAGTTTGAGGGTGAGCGGCTCTCCGTCGGGGTTCTTGGCGGACGGTTTCTTATACCAGAGCGGTTGGCCGGCAGCGTCGGTGAGCGGCGTTTCGCCGTCGAGCTTGAGGAAGGTGTTGGCGATGATGAGGTGGCCGGTGGACGAAATGGGCAAAAACTCGGTGACGCCTTCGATCAGGCCAAGGATGACGGCGTCGCCGGCGCTGAGCTCGGCGACCGGTTGGGCGGGGGCTTCATCGGCGGCGCGGACGAGGGCGGGCTGGCCGAAGGCGAGGCAAACGAGAAGAGTCAGAAGGAGACAACGCACGCGCGTTAGCTCCCACAGCGTCCGGCGGGTGTCGAGTTTATGCTTCCCAGACGCGGCGCTTTTTCGATTTCCTGCACCTTCATGCCAGACATTGCCGAACTGACCACCCAGCTGCGGGCGCTTCAGGAACTTTCCTCCGTGGAGGTCGAGGCCGCGGCCGCTTCGCTGGCCTCTCCAGACACGGGGGACGACGCCAAGGTGGCGTTTTTGACCGCCTTGGCCGACAAAGGCGAGACGGTGGGCGAGATCGCGGGGTTTGCCCGCGCGTTCCGGTCGCGGGCGGTGGACCCCGGCGTCGGGCGCTGGTCCGCGGGTGCCATTGATATCGTCGGCACCGGCGGCGACATGGCGGGCGGTTTTAACATTTCGAGCATGGTGGTGCTCACGCTGGCCTGCGCCGGCGTGACCGTGATGAAGCATGGCAATCGCGGCGTCACCTCGAAGTGCGGCAGCGCCGATCTGCTGGCGGCGCTGGGTTTCGACCTGGAGGCGTCGCCGGAAAAAATCCGCGGCTCTCTCGATCAGCTGGGCTACGCGTTTTTCTTTGCGCAGGCCTATCATCCGACTTTCAGGCACATCGGTCCGGCACGCCGTCAACTGGCCGCTCAGGGACGCCGTTCGGTGTTTAACATCCTCGGTCCGCTCATCAATCCGGGCCGGCCCGCGCACGTGCTGCTCGGCGTGTTTTCCGAGGCGTGGGTGGTAAAGCTGGCCGATGTGCTCGACCTGCTTGGCACCGAGGCGGGTCTGGCCGCGCACGGCGTGATCGGACCCGGTCGAGGTATCGATGAACTGACGACGGCCACGCCGAACCGCGTGCGCGGCATCGGGCGTCTGCGTGCGATCGACGGCATGTGGACTGCGGCCGAACACGGTTTCAAGGCGTCGAGTTTTGCCGATCTTGAAGGCGGCGACCTCGCGACGAATCTGGCGATTGTCGACGCACTGCTCGCGGGCCGCGGCCCCGCTGGTTTGGTGGACACGATCGTCCTCAACGCAGCGACGTCGTTGTGGATCACCGGCCGCACGCAGTCCGTCGCCGAGGGCGCGGAGCATGCCCGCGAGCTGCTGCTCGGCGGCGCGGTGAAGGCGAAGATCGCGGCGACCAAAGAGTTTTTTAAAAAATGAAACGCATCTATTTCGGCACCGACGGTGTGCGCGGGCCCTATGGAGGTCCGGTTGTGAACGAGGTTTTCGCGGCGCGCCTCGGCGAGGCGGCGGGTCGCTGGGCCGGCGGCAAGGGTCGCGTGCTGATCGGTCGCGACACGCGCGCCTCGGGCGAGGCGCTCCTGCGCGCGGTCGCGGCGGGTCTGGCTGCCGCCGGTCTGGAACCGGTTTCCCTGGGCGTGGTGCCGACGCCGGCCGTGGCCCGCGCGGTGCGTCTTGGCGGCGCGACGCTCGGCGTGGTCATCACGGCCTCGCACAATCCGGCGACGGACAACGGCATCAAGTTTTTCGCGGGCACGGGCATCAAGCTCACCGACGAAGACGAGGCGCGCATCGAGGCGTTGCTGCCCGAAACGGCCCGGGTGCCGTTGACCACGGTGCCGGTGGCGGACGGAGTCGAGGCCTACATCGCGGCCGCCCGGTCGCTGCTTCCGGAGCGTTCGCTGGCGGGCTGGCGGGTGGTCTTGGACACGGCCAACGGTGCGACCGCGGGCACGAGCCCGGCGGTGTTGCGCGCGCTCGGGGCCGAGGTGATCGGGCTCGGCGATGCGCCGGACGGGTTTAATATCAACGCCCACGTGGGCAGCGAGCACCCCGAGCAGCTGGCGGCGCGGGTTCGCGCGACCGGCGCGCGGCTGGGCATCGCCCACGACGGTGATGGTGACCGCTGCATCCTAGTCGATGAAACCGGCTCGGTGCTCGACGGTGACGAAGTTCTCACTCTGCTGGCCCTGCATGCGCTGGAGCAGGGGCGGCTGGCCGCTTCCGAACTGGTCATCACGGTGCAGAGCAACCTGGGGGTTGACGCTGCGGTTGTCGCCGCCGGCGGCCGGGTCGCGCGCACCGCGGTGGGCGACCGTTATGTGATCGAGCGCATGCTGGCCGACGGCGCGACGCTGGGCGGTGAATCCAGCGGCCATATCATTTGCGCGGATACGTCGCCGACCGGTGACGGCTTGGTGGCGGCGCTCAAGGTGATCGAGGTGATGCTCGCCCGCGGACGCCCGTTGTCGGAACTGCGCAAGGTGTTGCGTAAGTTCCCCCAGGCCGTGCGTAATCTCAAGGTCCGCGAGAAGCGGGAGCTCCCGGCTTGCGCCGCGTTGACCCGCGAAATCGCCGCCTTGGAGGCCGAGCTCGGCGATCAGGGGCGGGTGCTGGTGCGTTTCTCGGGCACGGAGGCCAAACTGCGGCTTCTGGTCGAGGGACCGACCGACGCGACGGTGGCCTCCGGCATCGACCGGTTGGCCCGGGCCGCGGCTTGCGATCTGCAGATCGTTTAAACGGCAATCTAGCGTTGACCCACGCAGGGTCGGCGAGTTCGTTCACTTCATCCCCTATGCCAGAAATCCCCGTTTCATCGCTCGACCCCCGCGTTCAGAAACAGATCGAGAATTCCCAGATCGCGCTGCAGCGCGGCAATCTCGATTATGTGCTGGATGTCACCGCCCAGGTTTTGAAGGCCGCGCCCGGTTGTCTGCCGGTTCGTCGCTTGCAGCGTGTCGCCCAATTGCGCCAGCTCGGCGGCAAAAACAAGCTGTTCGCCAAAGCCTTCGGTTCTGTCACCCAGGCCGGTTTCCTTTTCGGCGGTAAAAAAGACCCCGCCAAGTCGCTGGAGAACGCCGAGAAAATGCTGGCGTCCGACCCGACCAGCGTGCACGCGCTCAAACTCCTCGCCGAGGCCGCCCAGGGGCTCGACATGCCCGAGACGGTCGCCTTCGCCTGGGAGGCCATTCATGAGCTCAACCCCACCGATCGCGAGGCCCTGCTCAATTACGGCGAGGCCTGCCTGCTCGCCAAGCGTCCGAAGGACGCGTTGCGCGCCGCCGACGAGATCCTGAAGCTCAAGCCGCAGGACGGCGACGCCCTCAGTCTCATGCGCAAGGCCGCCATCGCCCAGACGACCGACAAGGGCAACTGGGAGGAGAAGGGCTCGTTCCGCGACAAGCTCAAGGACGAGGCCCAGTCGATCATGCTCGAGCAGGCGTCGAAGATCGTGACCTCCGAGGAGATGACCCGGAAGCTCATCGACGAGGCCCTGGTGCGTCTGCAGGCCCAGCCCGACAATCTGAACCACTACCGCAGCGTGGCGGACGGCTACAAGAAGTTGAACAAGCTCGAGGACGCCCTTGCTTATGTGGCCAAGGCGCGCGCGCTTCCCTCCGGCGCCGGCGACACCTCGCTTGCCCAGCAGGAGCGCGATCTCAAGACCGCCATTCTGGACAAGCGCATCAAGGATCTGGAGTCCCAGGCCGCGCTTTCGCCCGGCAACGCCGAACTCGCGGCTGCGCTCACCAAGGCCAAACAGGATTTCGCTTCGGTGCAGCTCGCCGACGCCAAGGATTACGTCGAGCGTTACCCGAACGATTACGCCGCGCGTTACACGCTCGCCAACCTCTACTTCGAGGCCGGCGATTACCAGAACGCCATCGCCAACTACCAACAGGCGCAGAAGAACCCGAAGGTGCGCGTCGCTGCCATCACCGGCATGGGCAAGGCCCTCAAGGCCCGCAAGATGTTCGATTTGGCGGTCGCCCAGTTCCAGACCGCCAAGGGCGAGCTTCAGGTCATGGACGATCTCAAGAAGGACGTCATCTACGAGCTCGCCTCCTGCTACGAGGGCATGGGCAAGAAGACCGAGGCCATCACCGAGTATAAGATCATTTACAGCGAGGACATCGGCTTCCGCGACGTCGCCGACAAGATCAACGCGTTCTACTCGAACTGAGTTCGCGCCGATCAAATGTTTCCCACGGCGGGCCTTTTACGGGCCCGCCTTTTTTGCGGACGCCGGTTTCCATTCGGCGATCAGCACGGCCAGCACCAGGAGTCCGAGGCTGAGCAGCAGGCGGAAAAAGCTCTCCGGCTTTTCGCCGAAAACCAGCATCGAGCACACCACGCCGAGCGGGACCTTGGCGTTGTTGAACGCGGCGAGCGTGCCGGTGTTCACTCGCAGGGCACCGTAGTTCCAAAGAAAGAAACCCAGGCCTGAGGCCAGGATGCCGAGATAGGCGAGCACGCCCCACTGGATCGGCGCGGGCCGAAAGGCGGTCCAGTCGGTGTAGAAAACCGACGTGAGGGCCGTCACCGCCATGGCGCCGAGACACGGCCAGAAGAAAAGACCCGCGTCGTTCACGCCCTTGGCCAGCGTCGGGCGGATGCGCTTGTAGGCGACCTGTCCGGCGGCGAAACAGAGGTTGGCGGCCTGCACGACGAGGAAACCGGTGACGATGGTGTCGCTCGTGCGGTTTTTCCAAATAAGCACGCCAGCGCCGACCACGGCCAGCGCGGCCGCGGCCATGTGTTGCCAGCGCGTGCGGTTTTCCACGGCCGCGTCGAGCAGGGCGACATACACGGGCGTGAGGATGGTCGCCAGCGCGACCTCGTGGGCCTTCAGGTGCGCGAAGGCCGCGGTGTAGAGCATATACATGAGGCCAAACTGGATCGCTCCGATGATCGCCAGTGTGACGACGTCCCGCCGCGGCAGCGCGCGCGGACGCAGAAACGGCAGAAACACGACGGCGGCGAACGCCAGTCGCAGCACGCTCACGGCGACCGGATCGAGTCCGGTCAACCGGCCTTTGATGAGACCGAAGGAAAACGCCCAGAGAAAGGAGACAAAAATCAGCGGGAGCATGCGCGCGTGATGAAGCTAAACCCGGAAGATCGCGCCAAGTTTTTTGCCGAGCAGCACACTCATGCCGACGATGGTCACGCCGAGAAACGCCATCGCCCACACGCCGAGGGCGCTGGCGATGAACTTGCCGTCGCCGAGTAGTTGGAAGAGTTCGAGAATCGCCTTGGTGATCGGATAAAACGCCTGTTTCTGCGCGAGGATCAGCGAGTCGCTCACCTCGAGCATGGCGAAGGAGAACGCGAGCAGTCCGCCCGCGATCAGGTTGGCGGCGATGAGCGGCAGCGTGATCTTGAAAAGCGATTTGAGCGGAGGACAGCCGAGATTTTGCGCGGCTTCCTCGAGGGTTTCGCTGGTCTGCTGAAAACCGGCGGCCGCCGAGCGCACCACGTAGGGCAGGCGGCGCACCGAGTAGGCGATGATCAGCAGGATGGTCGGGTTCTCGACGGGATTGATGAAGGCGAAAAATTTTCCCTCCTGGCTCATTGCGAGGTAGCCGAATGCGAGCACGAGGCCGGGCACGGCGAGCGGCATCATCGCCAAGGCGTCGAGCACCTGGCGGCCGGGGATCTTCGAGCGCACCACCACGTAGGCGATAGCGATGCCCAGAAAGACGTCGATCAGCGTGGACGCACCGGCGAATTTAAGGGAGTTGGCGATGGCGGGAACGGTGAGATTGTGGCCGAGGGCGAGTTGGAAGTTTTCCAGCGTAAGGTGCCGGGGAAACACGCTCGCATACCAGTCGCTGGAGAATGCCACGAGCACCACGCCGAGGTGCGGCAGCACCGCCAGGAACGTGACGCCGGCAAAGGCCGCGGTGCACAGCCAGGCCTGTGCGCGGGGCAGGGGACGGGCGCCGCCGGAGCTCGTGGCCTTGGCCATCATGGCGTAGGACTGGCGGCCGAAGACGCCTTTGCCAAGGGCGTAGAGCAGCACGGTGCTCGCGAGCATGATCGCGACCAGCGCGTAGGGGGCGGGGTTGCCGCCGATGTCCTTCAGTCCGTAAAAAATCTGCACCGCGATCACGCGCGGGTAGTCGAAGATGAGCGGCACGCCCAGCTCGGTGAACGCCCAGATGAAGACGATGGTGCCGCCGGCGAACAGGCCGGGTTTGATGAGCGGCAGGGTGATCTTGAAGAAGCGACAGAAGCCGGTGCAGCCGAGATTTTGCGCGGCCTCCTCCATGGCGGGATCGACGTTGGCCAGCGCGGCGACGGCGTTGAGGTAGATGATGGGGTAGAGCGAGAGCGCGTTCACCGCCGCGATGCCCCAGAACGGGCTCGTCGCGAACCAGTCGTGGGTCCAGCCCGCGGGCCGCAGGCCGAGCTCGATGAGCAGGGCGTTGAGCGCGCCGTATTGGCCGAAGATCTGTTTGATGCCGATGGCGCCGACGAACGGCGGCAGGATCATCGGGATGAGCACCACGGAGCCGAGCAGGCCTTTGCCGGGGAAAACAAAGCGGTCGCTGATAAACGCCAGCGGCAGCGCGATGGCGAAGGTGAGCGCGGTGGTGGCGCAGGCCAGCAGGAGGGAATTGCCGATGCCGGCGCGATAGATGGGGTCGGCCGCCAGCGCGCCGACGTAATCGAGGGTGAACCGGCCGTCCGCGTCGATGAACCCTCCCTTGAGGATCTGCATGATCGGCCACAGGAAAAACGCGGCGAAGAAAACCGCCGTGAGCGCGAATACGATACGTGCAAACGACTGCGACATCGGTCCGCAGTGTGTCCGCGCGGTTTGCGGCCTCGCAAGGGGGAATTGCTCAGGCCGTCTCGCCGGCGCGCACCACGAGGATCGGGATCGCCGTGTTGTGCCGCACCTTCTCGATCGTGCTGCCGAGGAAAATATCGCCGATCAACTTGTGGCCGTGGGAGGTCATTGCGATGAGATCGCACTGGCGGGTCTCGGCCGCCTTCAGGATTTCCGTCGGCGGATTGCCGAGCGCGAGTTCGGTCGAGACGCGCAGGCCGGCGAGCCGGATCCGGTCGGCGACTTGGTCGAGGTAGGCGCGGTCGTCCCGCATTTCATCCGACTCGGCGAGTTTGAGCTGGTCGAAGTTCCGCGCGACGAAGCCGTCGGCCACGTGCACGAGCAACAGTTCGGAACCGAGCAGGCGGGCGAGTTCCGTGATGTGGGGCACCAGGGTGTCGTCGGCCCGGGAGTTTTCCAATGCGACGAGGATCTTTTTATACATGGTGTCGGGGGCGGTTGGGCGCGTCAGTTGCCGGTGATGCCGGCGATGTCGAGCAGCAGTTTCACGTTGAGGCCGATGATAACCAGAGTGATGCCCCAGCCGAGCAGTTTGATCCACCAGGAGTTGACGAACTCGCCCATTTTGGCGCGTTCGCTGGTGAAGCGCATCAACGGCCAGCAGGCGAAGCCGAGCTGGAGGCTCAGACAGACCTGGCTGGCGACGAGCAGTTCGGTGGATTTGTCCTCGCCGAACAGGCCGATGACGACGATGGCCGGCACGATGGCGATCGCGCGGGTGATCAACCGGCGCAGCCAGGGGCGGATGCGGATGTTGAGGAAGCCTTCCATTACGATCTGTCCGGCGAGCGTTCCGGTGAGGGTGGAGTTTTGTCCCGACGCGAGCAGGGCGACGGCGAACAGGACGCTGGCGAAGGTGACCCCCATGATGCCGTCGAGCAGGTGATACGCATCCTGGATCGCGGCGACCTCCTGGTGTCCGGTCTGGTGAAACGTCGCGGCGGCCAGCACGAGGATGGCGCCGTTGATGAAGAGGGCGAACATCAGGGCGACGGTCGAGTCGATGGTGGCGAACTTGATGGCCTCGCGTTTGCCGCCGGCGGTCTGCTGGTATTTGCGGGTCTGCACGATCGACGAGTGCAGGTAGAGGTTGTGCGGCATCACCGTGGCGCCGAGGATGCCGATGGCCACGTAGAGCATTTCCTTGTTGCGCAGGATTTCCGGGTGCGGGACGAAGCCGGCGAGCAAGGCGCCGGCTTCGGGCTTCGCCAGGAACAACTCCACTGCGAAACACGCGCCGATGGTCGCGATGAGCGTGATGACCACGGCCTCGATGTAGCGGAAGCCTTTGTGCTGGAGCAGCAGCACGAGCATGACGTCGGCGGCGGTGATGAGGCAGCCCCACACGAGCGGAATGCCGAAGAGCAGTTGCAGCGCGATGGCCGAACCGACCACCTCGGCGAGGTCGCAGGCGGCGATCGCCAGCTCGCATAAAATCCACAGGAACCACACCGTGGGTTTCGAGTAATGGTCGCGGCAGGCCTGGGCGAGGTCGCGTTCGGTGACGACGCCGAGCTTGATGCACAGGTGCTGGAGGAGGATCGCCATCAGATTCGAAATCATGATGACGGACAGCAGCGTGTAACCGAATTTGGCGCCGCCGGCCAGATCCGTGGCCCAGTTGCCCGGGTCCATGTAGCCGACCGCGACGAGGAAGCCGGGACCTGCGAAGGCGAAGCACTTCCGCCAGAACGAGGCGTTGGTCGGCACGATGATGGACCGGTGCGCCTCGGGTAGGCTGTCGTTGGCTTTCAAACGCCGCCAGGCGCGCTCGGGCGGGACGGCGGAGGTGATCGGGTCATTCATAAAAACAAGGGAAGGCGGAGAGAGGAGGCGGACGCGTGATTAATAACGCAGGGAAAGACCGAGGAAGGGCTGCAGGTCGGGCGCGGACTCGGTGACGCCGACGTTGCAGCCGCCGTCGAGCTGGATGTCGTCGCTGATGGCGTAGGTGAGGCCGGCGTCGGCCTGGGCGACCCAGCGCGCGCCGCGTTCTTCGCTGTGGACGGAGACGAACTCGACGTAGCCGCCGAGACGCTGGGTGATGTCATGGCTGACGGTGACCGTGTTGACCCACTCCGCGTGGCGGTCGTTGCCGGTGGCGTCGGCGAGCCAGTCCACCTCGGTCATCAGTCCCAGGCCCCAGCCGGCGGGCAGGGCGACGGCGAGGGGGACGATGAGGCCGCCTTCGACGAGATTGTTACCCGCGTCGCCGGCGTTAAGCGGGAGTTTGACGAAGGGCATGACGGCGAGGGCGGTGGAGCCACCGTCGTTGCCCCAGAGGTTTTGTTTCAGGCGGAGGGTAATATCGCCCCAGTCGCGCGTCGTGGCGGTGGCTCCGGCGGCGCGGACGCGCTCGGTGGAGTAGCTGTCGAACATCACCTGAAGATCGGTGGTGTTGGTGAGGCCGAGCTTCACGTTTACGGGAGCGACGTTCCAAGTCTCGGTGCGCACGCCGGTTTCGCGGTCGTAGGTGTAGTTGAAAAAATCGAATTCGATCTGCCAGTGGCCGGCATCGACCGTGTAGGGGCTTTCGGTTTGGTCGGGACGGTCCGTGCTCAACTCGCGCATTTGGTCACGGGGCGTCGGATTGAAGAGCGTGTAAGCGGATTTGTCCGGTGCGGAGTTCAGGATGGACGCGGACAAGCAGCCGAATGCGATGGCCGACACGGTTAGGTGTCGCAGGAGACGGGGGCTGATTGCGCTGATTTCGTGTGCCATATCAAATTTAGCCATTCCTAAATCTAGTTCGCCTGAATTAGGGTCAACTAATATTTATTGCCGGGATTACTTTTGGGGGTAATGGCGGTAAGGGAGAGGAGGGAGGGGAAGGCGGTCACCGAAGGGCGCATCGGGTGCCGGGAATGCACGACTGGCGCGTCGCCCTGCAAAATCTTCGACATTTGTCGGGACGTGTCTTCTGTTCGCCCTCCCGCACATGAAGAACTTCTACATCACGACCGCCATCGACTATGTGAACGGTTCGCCACACCTGGGCCACGCCTACGAAAAGGTGCTGACGGACGTCATTGCCCGATTCCGGCGTCTGATGGGAGACAACGTTTACTTCCTCACCGGTGTCGATGAGCACGGCCAGAAGGTCCAGCAAAGCGCCAAGAAGCGCGGCATCCCCCCCCAGCAGTTCTGCGACGAGGTTTCGGAGGAATTCCGCGCCCTCTGCAAGAAGCTCAATATTTCCAACAACGACTTTATCCGCACCACCGAGGAGCGCCACAAGAAGGTCGTCCGCCAGCTCCTCCAGCAGCTCTTCGACAAGGGCGAGATCTACAAGGCCGAATACAAGGGCTTCTACTCCACGCGCCAGGAGCAGTTTCTCCAGGACAAGGATCGCAATCCCGACGGTTCGTGGCCCGAGATTTTCGGCGAGGTCACCGAGATCACCGAGTCCAACTACTTCTTCAAACTGCAGCAGTATCAGCCGTGGCTCGTCGATCATCTCAAGGCCAACGAGAACTTCGTGTTCCCGCGCTACCGCCAGAAGCAGGTGCTCGAGTTCCTCGCCGAGCCGCTCAACGACCTCTGCATCTCGCGTCCGAAGGAGCGCCTCGAATGGGGCATCACGCTCCCGTTCGACGAGAACTTCGTGACCTACGTCTGGTTCGACGCGTTGGTGAACTACTACACCGCCGTCATCGACAAGCCCGAGTTCTGGCCGGCCGATTTCCATGTCATCGGCAAGGACATCCTGGTGCCGCCGCACGCCGTTTACTGGCCGATCATGCTCAAGGCCGCCGGCATCGAGCCGCCGAAGTCGCTTCTCGCCCACGGCTGGTGGTCCATCAACGGCAGCAAAATGTCCAAGAGCACCGGCAACTTCGTCGATGCCGCCGAGTTCGCCGACAAATACGGCGTGGACGCGCTGCGTTACTTCATGATCCGCGAAATGAGCGTGGGCCAGGACAGCGATTTTTCGCTCAACCAGTTCCTCGCCCGCTACAACAGCGAACTCGCCAACAACCTGGGCAACCTCGTCAACCGTGTGCTCAACATGACGACGCGCTTCAGCGCCGGCGTGCTTCCCGCTGCCGAGATTTCCGAGCAGCCCGAACAGGATTTGCAGGCACTCTGGACGAAGACGCGCGATGAGGTCATCACGCTGCACGAGGGATTCCAGTTCCATATCGCGCTGGAGCGCACCTTTGGGTTCATCACCGCGACCAACGCCTACATCCAGACGCGCACGCCGTGGACGCTGGCGAAATCCACTGATGCGAAAGATGCCGCGCTCCTGCGCACCACGCTTGCGACGATCGCCGAAGCGCTGCGCCTCGGCGTGACGTTGTTGCAGGCGGTCATGCCCGGCACGACCGAGAAAATCCAGTCGGTCCTCGGTTATACCCCGGGTTCCGTTTGGAAAGACGAACTCGTGTGGAGCTCGCGTCTCACCGGCTCAAAGGTCGCCGAGACGGCGATCCTCTTCCCGCGGCCCGAAGGCGACAAGACGGCGAAGAAGTAAGGCGCGTCCTACGCGTTCTCGTTTTTCGTAATCCTACTCGTTCTCGAATCTGATTTTTGAGAACGAGTAAGAGTAGGAGACCGAGAACGATTCCGGGCCATGACCATCCTCCCGATCAACCCCGCCGAGAACGCCTCGCCTGAGGCACTGGTCGCGTTTTTGCGTCAGTGTCGCGAGGCGGTCCGCTCCGACGGACGCGAGCGGTTGGTCAGCATTTCCCTGAAGGTCGGCGCGCTGGACCCGCTCGCCGTGCTCGAGGCGATCTTCGAGCCGGGCGAACTGCACTTCTACGCGGAGCGTCCGGCCATCCAGACCGCCATCGCGGGCGCCGACGCCGTGCTCACGCACGAGGCGTCGGGCGCGGACCGCTTCGCCTCGACTCGGCGTTTTATCGACGACGTGCTCGCCCGCACCATCGCGGTGGGTGACGTGGACGCCCCGTTTGGCGGTCCGCACTTTTTCAGCGCCTTCGCATTTTTGGACAATGTCGAGGCGGGCGAGGCGTTTCCCGCGGCCCGCGTGTTTGTGCCCCGCTGGCAGGTGGCGCGCGCCGGCGACGTGACCACGGCGGTGGCCAACCTGCTGGTCGCGCCCGATGCGGATCTGGTCCAACTCGCCGAGCGCATCTGGCGAGCGCACGGGAAATTCAAACACTTTGATTACGCCGCGGTCGCCCCCGCCGAGGCCGATGCCCGCGTGGCTTTCCGCACGACCGAGGTGGGCGACTACCGCGCGGCGGTCAAAGGCGGGCTTGCGGCCATCGCTGCGGGCGCGGTCAAAAAAATCGTGCTCGCCCGCGCGCAGGACATGCACGCCGACACGCCGTTGCATCCGTTGCGTCTGCTCAACGGCCTGCGCGAGCGTTTCCCCGACTGCTACAGCTTCTCGGTGGCGAACGGTCGCGGACATAGCTTCATCGGCGCGAGTCCGGAGCGCCTGGTGCGCGTGAGCAAGGGCGTGCTTGAAACCGAGGCGCTCGCCGGTTCGGCACGACGCGGCGCTGGCGCGAGCGAGGACGCCGCCCTGGGCGCGGCCCTGCTCGCGAGCGAGAAAGACCTGCGCGAACACCGACACGTGCTCGATTCGATCGTGCGCCGGCTCGAACCGCTGGGATTGAAGCCGGCGTTCGCCGCCGCGCCCGGCCTGCGCAAGCTGGCGAATGTGCAGCACCTGCACACGCCCGTGACCGCGGCCATGCCTGAGGGCGTGCATCTGCTGGACGCGCTGGCGCAACTGCATCCGACGCCGGCGGTCGGTGGCACGCCGCGCGAGGCGGCGGTGACGCGCATCCGCGAACTCGAAGGGTTTCCCCGCGGCCTCTACGCGGGCGCCATCGGCTGGATGAATGCGCGAGGCGGCGGCGAGTTTTTGGTCGGCATCCGCTCGGCGCTGGTCGAAGGCGCCACCGCGCGGGTTTACGCCGGCGCGGGGATCGTCGAGGGCTCCGACGCCGAGCGCGAATACGCGGAAACCGAGTTGAAGTTCCGCGCGATGCGCGAGGCGCTGCTCGGTTGATCAGGGTTTCTCGACCAGCTCGCGCACGGCGTCCTCGCTGGCGGCGGCCATGCGGCGTTCGCCGAGGTTGGTTTTGACCTCGTAGAGATTCACCGCGCCCAGGGTCTTGATGAGCCTGACATTTTGCACGACCTCCTTGGTCGGCTCCTCCCCGGGTTTCAGGATCTCTCCTGCGGGGGAAAGGCTTTCCTCGACTACCAGGGCGCCGCCGCCGGCCGCCGCGGTCGTGAGGTCGAACTCGTAGAGTTCCCGCCACGAGTTGATGATGTGAAACGTGCCGGTGCGCGTCTCCTTATTCCAAGTGAAGCCGTTGATCACGATCTGGTGGCCGACCGAGCCGCCGTTCCACGGATGCGCGGCGATGAAACCCGGGGGCAGGGCCTGCCAGATCTCGCGGGGGAAAGCCGCGAGCAACGGGCGGCCCTTGCGCAGTTCGGAGCGGGCCCAGTCGAAGGGATCGGCTTCGGGCGGCAGGCGGTGGCGCACGGGGTTCGGCTGGCGGGAGGTGAAGATCGAGGTGAGTCCGCGAACATAGCGAGGCTCCTGCCACGGGGCGTCGGGCGGCGTGTCGTTGATGATTTTGTAGATCTCGTCGTTGCGGCTGTAGTAACCGGCGATGTCGAGCCAGTGGACACGGGCGTAGAGCATGCAGGTGCCGCCGATCTGGTCGCGCAGGACATTGGGCGCGCAGAGTTGCACCGTTTCGAGCGGTCCCTGGGTGGTGGCGGTCACGATGGTCTGCTTGGCCTTGGCGGCCGACAGTTCGGATGCCGCCACGACCACGACCTTGGATTTCGCCTCGGCGAGCGGCTGGCGTTTGCTGAGTTCGACGAGCCAGTCGCGGTCCTCGATCTTGAGCGAGGCGAGCGGAACCATGGCCTTGGTCCCGTCGGCCATCACGACCATGATGTAGGTTCCGTTGATGCGCGCCTGTTTGGCGGTCTGATACTCGGGTGTAACCGCCGCCCCGAGGTCACCCAGCAAGGCGAATGAAAGGAGAAAAAGGAAGGGAACGCGCATGCGAGAACCTATTAACGCGGATTTGTAACCCAGGGGCAACATCCGCCTGCGGGCCGCGCGGTTTTTTGACCGGAGCTTGACGAACCTCGGACTTGCGCGACCCATTAGCGCATGAGCGAAAACGTCCCCGACCAAAATTTCATCAACTACAAGCAGGCCGAGAAAAAGGCGCTGGAGATCGTCGCGGCGATGAAGACCGCGAGCACGAACAAGGTGGACATCGAACTCGCGCTGCTGGTCGCCGTCTTCGAGCTGCACAAGGACACCGCGCCGGCGGCGACGATCGCATCGATTATCCAGGGGCACCTGAAGCAGCTGGTTCCCCATTACGCGTCGAAGACTCCCGGCGGAAAGTAGGCGATGCTCACGCGCGCCGAGAGAATTGAACTCGGGTTGGTCGCGTTGGCGACCGGTGTGCTCGCGGCCATCGCCGGCCGGCTGCCGTCGTCACTGGAGTTGGGTTCCCTGCTGGCCGTGGCGGCGCTGGCGTTGCTCGGGCAGGGACTGGTGCGCGACCTGTGGCTTTTGACCAAACAGCGTCAGGCGGGCGGCGCGGCGCCTGTCGAAGAGGCGCGCTGCATGTGCGTGGAGTCCACTGTGGGGTTGAGCGGTGTTCTGGCTGGCGTGGTGTTGACCGCCGTCGGAGTGCCGGTCGCGGTCTCGTTGCCGGCATGGGTTTGGCCGGGCGCGGGTGCGCTGGTGTGGCTGGGAGGCTTTGCGATGAAAGACCTCGTCATCCAGTGGTCGCCGTGGAAATTACGCCGGGTGAAGGATCACGGTTCCATCTGGGTGCGTTGGCGGTAATTTCAGGCGAATGAACGATCCGACCTCGTCGCCGTTACGTGAAGTGCACCAATCCGACGCGATTGCGTGGATGCGCGCGCGTGGCCGGATCGACGGGGCGTGCGCGGTGACGTCGCTGCCCGACGTGTCCGAGGTTAATCTGTCGCTGCCGGCGTGGCGGGCGTGGTTTCTCGGAGCGGTCGAACTCGTGGTGAACGCCGTGCCGGACGAAAGCGCGGCGCTGTTTTTCCAGTCCGACATCAAGCGGGACGGCGCATGGGTGGACAAAGGGGCGATGGTCATCCGCGCCGCCGAGGATGCGGGTGCGCGGGTGCTCTTTCACAAGATTGTGTGCCGGCGCCCGCCGGGCATGCTCACCTACGGGCGGCCGGGGTTCACCCATCTGATCGCGGTGTCGCGAGCGATGAGCTGTCCGGAGGTGCTGCCGATTCCGGATGTGATCACCGATGCGGGCCGCCAGCCGTGGATTCGCGCGATGGGTGTGCGCGCGGCGGCGCACGCGGTGCGTTTTGCGAAAGAGCAGGTGGGTACGAAGACCGTGTTCGATCCGTTTTGCGGCGTGGGCACGGTGCTGGCGGTGGCGAATGCATTGGGGATGGATGCGTTGGGCGTGGAGTTGTCGCGGAAGCGTTGCGAGCAATCGCGCCAGCTCACGATTTCGCCGGCGGAACTGTAACCACGCGGGCGAGGATTGCCCTTGCCGACGCCGGGTGCGGGGCATCAGAAACGGCCCCTTTTCCCTGATGCAGACGCAATCCCTTTCCCTCGACTTGATTGATATTTACGGCGGCACCCAGGCACGGGTGAAAACCTGCGACGACGCGATCGAGAGTTACGCCGAGGAAATGGCCGCCGGCACGGTGTTCCCGCCCATCTCGGTTTATTACGACGGGGCGACCTACTGGCTGGCGGACGGCTTTCATCGCTACCTTGCGGCCAAGCGCACCGGGCTTCCGTCCATCCTCGCCGAGGTGCAGCCGGGCGGGCGCAGTGACGCGCTCCGGCATGCGCTGGGTGCCAACGCGTCCAACGGTGTTTATCGCAACAACGCCGACAAACGGAACGTCGTGGAAATCGCCCTCGAAGAATGGCCCGACCGATCCAACGCCGTTCTGGCGGGCATCTGCAAGGTGTCCTCCGAACTGGTGCGCGTTCGCCGTGCGGAACTGGTTCAGTCCGGCCGCATCGTCAAAGCGGGCAAGGTCACCGGTCGCGACGGCAAGGAATACCCGACGGAAATCGAGAAGCAGCCGCGCGGGAAAGAAGAAAAACGTTCGAGCGAAGGCGAAGGTGGCGGAGGAGGCGGCGGACGCCCGCAAGGCGGTGGTGACGGTCCCGGCGCCCCCGGCGGTTCCAACATGGAGCTCGAACGCGAAGCGCGGGAAATGATTCGTCGCGGCGAGATCAATCCTTTCGAGCTGAAAACCCTCACGACCGCCAACGCCCACGATTACGCGGCGACTGTGATCAACCTGCTCGGCACCATGAAGCCCTCCGATCCCCAGCGGCGCGCCGGTCTCCAGCGGATCAAGCGCTGGGTGGACAAAGCCCTGGCCGGTGAAATCGACGCGACCGTGGTGGACGCGGCCGAGGCCGCCATGCTCGCGTAAGCGGCGCCCGGTTCAGAACCGCGAGCCGTCGGCATCGGTCGCGCGTTCCAGTTGCCGGGCGAGGTGTTGCTGCTCGGGGCCGACTCGGGACAGTTGCAAGGCGCGGCGGAAACTCGTGGCGGCCGCCTCGTGGTTGCGCAGGCGGCTGTGCAACTCGCCCGTGACCGCGTGAAACAAATAATACGAATCCATCCCGGCGCGCGGTCCGATCGCCGCGAGCGCATCGAGTCCCGCCTGAGGTCCGTGGACATGGGCGACGGCCACGGCGCGGTTGAGTTCCACCAGCGGGGACGGTTTCAACCCGAGCAACGCGTCGTAGTGGGCGAGGATGCGCGGCCAGTCGGTCGAGACCGCATCGGACGCGAGCGAGTGCAGTGCGGCAATGCCCGCTTGGAGGTGATACTCGCTGAGTTCGGTGCCTTGTGCGGCGTGTGAGAGATGAACGAGCCCGCGTCCGATGAGGGCCTGATCCCACTTGGAGCGGTCCTGATCGTCGAGGCGGAGCAGGTCGCCCTGATCGTCCACTCTCGAAGGAAAGCGGGCGCTGGTGAGCAGCATCAACGCAAGCAACGCGTGGCTGCGCGGCGTGTTGCCCGACGGGTGGGTGACGAGCAGCGAGGCGAGGCGCACGGCTTCTGCGCAGAGGTCCTCGCGCAGGAGCCGGTCGCCGGACGAGGCCTTGTAGCCCTCGTTGAACAACAGGTAGAGCGTCGCGAGCACGCCATCTAGCCGGGCGGAAAGTTCCGCGCCCTCGGGCAGGTCGAAGCCGATGTTGGCCGTGCCGATGCGCTGCTTGGTGCGGGTGAGTTGTTTTTCGATCGCGGCCTCGCTGCTCAGGAACGCGCGGGCGATTTCACCGGTGTCGAAGCCGCAGAGCACCTTGAGCGCGAGCACGACCTGCGAGTCGGGGGCGACCTCCGGATGGCAGCAGACGAAGAGCAATCGCAACGCGTCGTCGCGGATGGCGTGATCGGTTTCGGCGGCGACGGCGGGCGAGGGCAGTGTTTGCTCGATGTGGGTGATGATGGCCGGCTCTTTTTCGGCGGACATGCGCCGGTGGCGCAGGTGGTCCTTGGCGAGATTCATGGCCACGCGCGTGATCCAAGCCGAAGGATTCGCGGGGATGCCGCCCATCGACCAGGTGCGGAACGCGCGCAGCAACGCGTCCTGCGCGATGTCTTCGGCCAGCGCGATGTTTTGCACGCCGAGCAACCGGATCAACGCGCCATGCAGACGTCCGGCCTCATGACGGAAGAAATGCTCGACCAGGCCGGCCGGCGTGGTCGCGGCGGGCGTTGGCAATGGAGCCGGAGTATCCAATGGAATCACGCCGCTCCGGAAGCGGCCGGCAACGTGGTTACGCCCAGATGGCAGTGCGGGGTCATCGATCGAATCTCGACGAT
>Ga0207689_10000931_pt1 | contig 28065 bp, 24 predicted proteins | sample KBSMisM52_FD_184312 | JGI IMG/M metagenome (GOLD analysis project Ga0207689, IMG submission 184312) | Miscanthus rhizosphere microbial communities from Kellogg Biological Station, Michigan, USA - KBS Miscanthus M5-2 (SPAdes) (version 2) | ecosystem: Host-associated > Plants > Roots >...
ACCGCGAGCACGAAGTCGGCCCAGTAGGTGATGACCATCAGGGTCAGGAACAGCGGCAGGTAGAACGGCAGGACGGCGCGCGTCATTCGTGCCAGGCTGATCTTGGCGATGTCCATCATGATGAACAGGATGACGCCGAAGGGCGGCGTCAGCGTGCCGATCAGCAGGTTGACGACCAGGATGATGCCGAAGTGCACCGGGTCGATGCCCAACGCGACGATCAGCGGGAACAGCGTCGGCGTTGCGATCAGCAGGATCGCGGTCGTCTCCATGAAGCAGCCGATGATCAGCAGCGCGATGTTGATGATCGCCAGGATCACGTACTTGTTCTCGGAGATCGACATCATCAGCGCCGCCAGCTTCATCGGCGCCTGCGAGGTGGCGACGATCCAGCCGAAAGGCACGGCGCAGGCGATGATGAAGATCAGCACGCCGCAGGTGATCAGCGTTTCGCGCGTTGCGCCGACCAGGTCTTTCATCGTCAGCTCGCGCTGCAGGAAGCCCAGCGCTGCAGCGTAGACGACCGTCAGGGCACCCAGCTCGGTGGGCGTGGCCACTCCCGCGAGCAGCCCCACCGTCAGCAGGATGGGTGCCGCCAGTGCCGGCAGCGCACGCACGAAGGTGCGACCCAGTCGCGGATAGGACATCGCCTTCGTGGGCGGGGCGACGACCCGCCCGGTGCCGACGAGCCAGTAGATCATCGCCATCAACGCGAAGCCCATCAGGACGCCAGGCAGGATGCCGGCGAGGAACAGGTCGGCCACCGAAACCTGCACCAGCACCGCGTAGACGACCATGATCACCGAAGGCGGGATGATCGGACCGATGATGGCTGAGGCCGCGCTGACGGCCGCGGCGAAGGCCGGATCGAAGCCCTCCTTGCGCATGGCGTTCACCTCGACCACGCCGAGACCGGCGGCATCGGCCTGCGCGACCCCGCTCATGCCGGCGAAGATCATGCTCGCCACCACGTTGACGTGCGCCAGGCCGCCGCGAACATGCCCCACCAGCGCGGCGGCGAACTCGAAGATGCGGTCGGCGATGCCGGCGCGGTTGAGCAGGTGGCCGGCGAGCACAAACAGCGGGATGGCGATCAGCACGAAGCTGTCCAGGCCGGTGCCCATGCGCTGCACCACGATCGTCAGCGGGATCGGCTGGGTGAAGGCGATGGTCGCGATCGAGGCCAGCCCCATCGCGAACGCCACCGGCACTTCGATGATCACCAGCAGCGCGAACAGGCCGAACAGGACGGTCAGGGTCACAGCGGCACCGCCTCGGTTCCGGGGGCTGTGCCGCCCAGGCCCCGCGCCGGCGGTCGGCCGGCGATCACCGGCAGATCCTCCAACAGAAGGTATAGCGCGGTGAGGATCATCGACGCCGCCGAAAGCGTCAGGGGCAGCGAATAGAACCAGCTGCGCGGCAGCTCGATCGGCAGCGAGATCGTCGACGAGCGGCCTTCGACGCCCATCACCTTCCAGCCCTGCACCACCAGCACCACCAGCGTCAGCAGCACCAGCACCCAGACGAGCGCCCGCAGGCCGGCGGCTAGGCGTGACGGCAGATGCGCGCCGAAGGTGGCGATGAGGATGTGGCGGCCCTGCTTCAGCCCGACGCTGGCGCCGACGAAGGACATCCAGATGAAGGCGTAGGTGGCCGACTCCTCGACCCAGGCGATCGGCCGGCCGAGGGCATAGCGGGTGAACACCTGCACCGTGATCGTGCCGACCATGTACAGGATCAGCGTGATTCCGAGGGCGCGCTCGACGGTGCCGATGCGCTCGATCAGGCGCATGTAGCGAGGCAGCATGCGGCTACAGCTTCTGGATCTGTTCCCATAGGCCGCTGGACCACGCCCCGTCCTTCTCCATCTTGGCGACGCCTTCCCTGGCGCGCGCCTGGATCGGCCCCTTGTCGATGGACGTGACCTTCGCGCCTTCTGCAGCCATCTTGCGGACCACGTCCTCGGTTTCCGCCTGTGCCGTCTTGCGCGTGTTCTGCACCGCCTCGACCGCGCAATCGGTGACCAGCTTCTGCATGTCCGGCGGGAGCGACGTGAAGGCCTTTTCGTTGATGGTGATGTGGGCCGACGACATGAGGTGATCGGTGCGGATGACATTCGGCGCCGCCTCATGGAACTTGGCGGCGTAGGCCGAGGAGATCGGCCCTTCGGCGGCCTCGACCACACCGGTCTTGAGCCCGAGGTAGATCTCGCCCCAGGCCAGCCGCGACGGCCGCGTGCCCAAGGTTTCCCAAAGCGTCAGGTAGGTCTTGATCTCGGGCACCCGCATCTTGACGCCGTTGAGGTCGCTCAGGGAGCCGACCGCCTTCTTCGAGAACAGGATCCGCGGCTGCGTCGGCGCGGCTGCCAGAATCCGCAGGCCCTGTTCCTTGCGCAGCTTCTCGGCCATCGCCGCGTAGGTGGGACTGTCGAGGAACTTCTGCATGTGCTCGGCGTCGCGGAAGGTGAAGCCCCAGGCCAGGATGGCGTAGTCCTTGACCCAGTTGGCATACCAGTCGAGCACGTCGCCGTAGATCTGAACCGAGCCCTGCATCGTCTGCTCGATCACCTGGACGTCGCTGCCGAGCTGTTCGCCCTGGATGAAATTGACCTTGAGCTTGCCGGCAGCCTTGTCGTTGACGCAGGCGGTGAAGCGCAGGTTCTGGCGGTCGAGGATGGAGCCGAGAGCGTCGGACCCGCCGAAAGTCAGAGTCGTCTGGGCCTGCGCGCCGCAGGCCAGTGCCGTCAGGGCGGCCAGCAGGGCCGCTCGCTTGGGAAATGCAGGCATGTCGTCGTCTCCTTGGGATGCGTTCAGGTCGACTGCCGTGGCACGGCCACCGGCGCCGGTTCGAAATAGCGGCGCTGCAGCGCCGTCTGGTTCTCGTAGATCGAGCCCTGGTTCGCCGCCGGCGGCAGCGGCATGCGGATCGGACAATCGACGGTGCGCGGCACCACCGTCGGCTCGCCGACCAGCAACCTGGCATTGAAATCGTCCCAATCGGGGATGCCGAGCAGCGGGAAGGCGTCGGCCGCGGCAAATTCGTAGAGCAGCAGGTTGCGCGAGTGCGGCGACGTGTTCTGTGCCGAACCATGCACCGCGCGCACATGGTGAAACGAGCAGGCGCCTGCCGGAGCGGTCAGGGCCGTGGCGCGGCGAAAGTCGAGGCCGTCGCGCCCCGGCTCCATGGCGCCGCAGAAGCGGCCGTCGGACCCGTGATGGTCGAAGGTGGGGCCGCGGTGGCTGCCCGGCAGCACCATCATCGGCCCGTTCTGGTCCGTGGCATCGTCGAGCAGCACGCCCACGGCCAGAAGGTCGTCGTTGGTGTGCGGATAGAAGGCCCAGTCCTGGTGCCATTCCACCGGCGAGCCGAACTCGGGTGCCTTCAGGTTGAGCTTCGAGCCGTGCAGCCGGACGCCGCTGGGGCCGAGCAGCGCGCTCAGCACGGCCAGCAACCGCGGCGAGCGCATGAACTCGGCAAAGACCGGATGCACCAGGTGCGGCTTCTTGATACGCCGTACACGAGGCTGGGTCGCGCTGTGCGTCGGCTCGAGGTCATAGACATCGTCATGCGCGCTCACCGCACGCGCGCCTTCGATCAGCTCGGCGAGCACCTGCTTCATGCGTCGGCGCGTCAGGTCGTCGAGCAGCTCCTCGACGATGATGAAACCGTCGCGACGGTATTGCGCCAGGCCTTGGGCATCGATGTCGGCCACAGGTCGTTCCTTTCGCTTCTGCCTTCGGCGCCGTCGATGGTTGCGCTAACATTCATGCTGGTGGATGCCTGGATCACTGTCAAGCACGGCTAAACCCTCGCCCGCTTCCCTCGATGTCTCCCGCACCCCCGCCGCGCAAGCGCAGGGCGCCGCCCGACAGCGTGCGCATGGAGGACGTGGCGCGTGCGGCCGGGGTTTCGGCGATCACCGTGTCGCGTGCGTTGAATGCGCCCGACAAGCTCTCCCCAGCCACATTGCGAGCCGTTCGCGCGGCGATCGAGCGGCTGCGCTACGTGCCTAATCTGACGGCCGGCAGCCTGGCGTCCAATCGCTCGCGCACCGTGGCCGTGATCGTGCCGACGGTCAACAGCTCGATCTTCTCCGACACGATCGACGGCCTGGCGCAGGCCCTCGCGTCGCATCGCTATCAGCTGCTGCTCGGGCAGACGAACTACCGCCTGGAGGAAGAAAGCGCTCTGGTGCAGGCCTTCCTGGGACGGCGCGTGGACGGACTGGTGTTGACCGGCGTGCACCACGCGCGCGGCGTGCGCAGCAGCATCGTGCGCGCCGGCATCCCCGTGGTGGAAACCTGGGACCTGAGCGACCGGCCGATCCACCTCCTGGTCGGCTTCTCGAACCACGCCGCCGGGTTTGCCGCCGGGCACTACCTGCTGGGCAAGGGCCACACGCGCCTGGCCTACATCGGCGGAATCGTCAGGAACATCGGCGGCCGGCGCATTGCCATCGGTGGCGTTGCCGATCACGTTCATCTTCTTGTTGACATGCCGGCCACCATGGCGTTGTCAGACCTCGTTCGCACGATCAAATCGAACTCGTCAAAATGGATTCACGAGAATCGAAACCGCCCGAAGTTCGCCTGGCAAATGGGTTACGCGGCGTTCAGCGTCAGCCGTTCGGGCGTCGACGATGTCGTTCGGTACATTCGAAACCAGGAGACGCATCATCGGCGCGTCAGTTACCAGGACGAGGTCCGAGCGTTTCTGAAGAAGCACGGGATGTCGTGCGATGAGCGATATATGTGGGAATGACTTCGTTTTGAAATGTCGCCGCTCCGCGGCTTGAGGCTGGGCTAACGACTTCCCACGGCTCACGCCGTGGGCTACGTAGATTGCGCCGCTCCGCGGCGGAGGACCGTCCCTCGGCGGTGAGCGATTTCCTTCATGAATCCGCTCTACAGGCTTCCGCAATCGAGTGGTTAGATCCGCGTCTTTCAGCGTTACTTCCAGGCGAGCCCAAGCGGCGCTTGTGACGTACAGACGACCAGTAGCCGGTCGCGCACGCCCTCTTCTCTTGACCTAAATAACTGAAGGACCATGGTTTAGGGATGGAGAAGTGCTGGTTTTGTCACCTCGCCGGCGTCCGTTAATCACACAGAATAATTGTGCGTCCGGACGCGGTTTCACCCCGAGCGAAAGAAGTTCGATTAATTGTTGACAAAATCGGCTTCGATTTTATGATCTTATCACCTAGCCAGCAGGGTACGTGATGGGTGAGGAGTCGGAGAATGGCTTTTGAAAAATGGGATCCGCAGCCTGAGTTCGAGCGCTTTCCAGCTTCAGCGACCATCGTTCAGTCGCGCTTGATCCGGCTGCCGACGCCCGTCGCGTCGATGCTCCGGCTCCGCGGCAAGACCAACGCGAACCTCTACTACGACAAGAAGCGGAAGGTCATCGGCATCCGCGCGCTCGACAAAAAAGAAGAGGGCGCGGCGAAGATCCGCCAGTCCGACAAATCCACCTCACTCCACGTCCCGAGCTTCTTTCGCTTCTACGACATCGAAGTGCCGGGCATCAAGCGCTTCCACTGCTGGTACGACGAGAAGGAACGCATGGCCATGATCGACATCTCGCGTCCTTCGCCACGCGGACGGCCGGCAGGAACGTAATCCTTTTTCGCGAAGATCGACAAAAACAAAACGGGCGGCCGCGAGGCCGCCCGTCGTGTCTAGATCGGATGATGGACTAGTGGCTGGCGCGGCGACGGGCCGGCGGCGGAGTCGTCAGCGAGAACATCTGCATCAGGCTCTTCGACGCTTCGTCGCTGAGCACCCACATCATGCCCGGGAAGGCGGCAGCGCCCGACGCCATCTTGGTGGACGGATCGTTGTTCTGCATGAACGTGGCGACCGATGCCAGCGGCACGTGCGTGCCGTAGCCGGTGTTGATGGCCTTGATGTACTCGTTGGCGAACAACGTGTAGCCGATGTCGCTGAGGTGAACACCGTCGAGGCTGAAGATGCCGCCGGTGATGAAGTCGCTGGTCAGATGGAACGGACCGACGTTCAGGCCGGTGGCGAAGCGATCGAAGAGTCCCTTGATGTCCGCGACCGGAACGTTATGTGCCGACGCTGAGGCCACGATCGCCGTGTTGTAGTCGGCGATCCGCGCCTTGAGCGTGGCGGTCTCGGCGGGGGTGAGGATGACTGCATCCGGCAGCGGCGTACCGAAGGCGGGAAGCTTGTTGGTCGGATCGAGAATCGGTTTCAACGCGGACGGAATGCCGAAGCCCTGCGCAAGCAGCGAGCTGGCGCCGAGGGTGATGAAGCTGCCCGGCAGGAGCTGGCCGACCGGCGGCGTGCCGTCGACCTGACCGATGAGCGTGATCGGCTGTCCGGTCGGTCCGAGGACCGGGGTGCGGGTGGCCGGGTTGATCAGAACGGTGGGAACGGTGTTGAAGAACGGCACCGCGCCCGGATTCGTCGGCAGAGTGCCGACGACGACGCCGGCGCCGGTGGCGACGAGCTTATCGAGCAGGGTGTTGTACGCGGTCGTGAAGGTGGCGAGCGGCGTCAAGCCAGCGGTCGTGCCGTTGGTAGCAGATCCGAGGAAGTCGTTGCCGCCGATCCAGACCAGGATGAACGTCGGTTTCTGCGCCACGACCGCATCAACCTCGGTGACCGGTCCGCGGAGGATGAACTGCGCCAGCTGCTGCACGCCACGCGTGACTGGTTTGTCGGTACCGGTGACGGTGAAGGTATCCGCGACGTTCGCGCCGGGGATGCTGACGTTGTTGAACGGACGGCCGAACGTCGTGTTCAGCGGCACGCCCTGGCCCGCCGCGTTGACGATGACCGGTGGGTAGGTGCTGATGTCCATCAGCTGCAATTCCGGACCGATGCCCGGGAAGCTGACGATCGGCTGCGCGAAGCAGTTGTCGGTCGCGGACGAGCCGAGGGTGCAGAGCGGAATGCCGAGTTGATGGGCGACGATGGCCGGCCAGCTGAAGACCGAGTGGTGCTCGTTGAGCGAGTTGCTCTCGAAGCCGGCGCCGTAGCTGTCGCCGATGGCGACGACGGTTTTGAAGTTGGCCGAGCCGGTCGCGGCAAAGCTCGGAACTGCGATGACCACGATGGCCAGTACCACCGCGGTGATGCGAGCGAAGCTTCCGATGCGCGTCATTGTGGGATTCTCCTTTGTGTCGCCTAGAACCGGTAACCGAGGTTCAGACTGACGAGGTTTGCGTCCGTGCGATACGTCCCGTTGAAGTTGGTGTCGGGCGAGCTGATGCCCTGGGTACCGCGTTTCTTGAAGTGAAGGGCGAACTCGGTGGCGTCGATCATCCACGGTCCGTTGTGCCAGCCAAAGCCGAAGGACGCACCCTCGCGATCGGAGTCCGGAAGCAGCGGGCTGACGTTCTCGGTCGGCTGCGGCGTCCGGTCGTAGAGGAGGCCGAAGCGGACATCCCAGTTCGCGTTGACGGTGCGATTCGCGCCGAAGCGGTAGGAGTTGCTGTCATCCCAGTTCTGGGGACGCGTGAAGCCGGCGGCGGGTGTCGTGAGGAAGTTGACCGTCAATGACTTGAAGCGGCTCCAGCCGGTGTGGACGACGTCGAACTCGAGGTCCCACTTCGGGATGGCGGTCGTGGCGATGCCGATGTTCGCGATCGACGGGAAGTTGATCGTCGTGGTAACCGGCTGGCTCGGCGGAAGGCCCGGCTTGATGAGTGCATCCAGCTGGGCGTTACCGGTGGAGATCTGGGTGATGGTCACATTGCCCGTGAAGTCGATGTCCATCGGAGCGCGGTACGACGCGCCGATGCGCCAGTCAGATGCCGGCTTGAAGAGAACGCCGGCGTTCCAGCCCCAGGCATGATCCCAGTCGCTCGACAGATATGCGCTGGCGACGTCGATGAAGCGGGCAGAGAACGGATTGACGTTGACCGTACCGGGAGGAAGCGTGCTGTTGCGCGACAGGACCACGCGCGCCCGGCGATACTCGGCGCCGACGCCGAAGGCGAAACGGCCATCGGACGTCTGCCAGGCCAGAGCCGGCTCCACGGAGATGGTCTTGATGTTCGCGTCGCGCGAGACGAAGCGGCCGATCCAGGGATCTTCCCAGTTCGTGCGCAGACCGAACGGCGTGAACACGCCCACGCCCACGGTGATGTTCGAACCGATCGGCATGATGAAGTAGGTGTTGGGAGGAATGAAGGTGTGAGCCCGATAGCGGCCGGTGGCGCCGCTGGTGAAGGCGTCATTCGGGTCGCCGCTGAACTCGTTGCTGAAGTTGATGCCGGTGCCACCGGCCATGAACGTGGTGTGGCGCTGCTGTGCCAGGCCGGCGACGTTGTAGAAGATGGCGCTCGGGTCGTCCGCCGTCGCGGCGAAGGCACCACCCATGGCCGTTGCTTTGGCGCCTTGTTCGAAGAGGCCGAATCCAGCTCCAAATGCCGCACCACTCACCGCCAACATCGCTGCCGAAACCAGTAGCCCGATTTTGCTGAAAGAACGCAAGCTGGACCTCCTCAATGACTCGAATTGCGCTTGAATGCAGGACCTCGGAAAAACGGCCGGATCATAGCACAGGGATTTCTGCCACAACTTCTCTGCCGAGAGTCATTTCGCGCGTCCATCCGTCGTCACACCCGCCGGTGCTTGCGCGCACCGCCGGCGCATTCGAGGCAGTTGCCGGGTTGCCTGGGCAACCCGGCAACCGGAGTCAGGGCAGCTTGCTGTGATCGCAGCCCGTCACCGCCGAGCCGGGCAGGGCGATGATCGTCGGATCGAGCCAGGCGTCCCCGGCGCTGGAACACTGGATCGTTCCGTTGAGCACCGTGTCGTCGGTGACCAGAGCGCGGCCGAAGTGCGTGACGTCGGTGCTGAGCAGGCGGCTCTGCGTTGGCGGATTGATGTCGAAGTTCGCTCCGACCTCGATCCGGCCGAAGAACTCGGCGCTGTTCGTCGGCGGTCCCTGTCCCGGCTGTGCGCCGGCGATCTGCCGCGATCCAAACAACGAAACCGTGCCGCCATCCACCGCGCCGATGCGCCCGGTGAAGTCGCCCACTCCGAACAGCGATGCCAGTCCGCCGCCGCCGGCGAACGCGGCGAGGCTGGTGACCTGTACGCCGCAGGGATGCGTCGTGCCGCCATTTACGCAATCGACGTCAACGAGCGTGCCGCTATCACCGGCCAGAATGCCTCGCCGTCCGGTGACCATGGTGTCGAGCAGCGAGACGACGGCGCCGCGGATGGCCAGCACCGCGAAGTTGTTGCCGCTGACGTCGCAGCCGGTGCAGAAGATCTGTCCGTCGTTGGCGTTGATGCTGGCCCCGATATTGGCGTTGAAGGTCAGCGTGGTGGCCAGAACCACCGCTCCGGCCTTGACTTGCAGACCGCTCCCGCCGTTGTTCTCGAACAGGCAATTGGTCAGCGTCGCGCTGGCCCCCTGGATCGAGACGCCGAGGCCGGCGCTGTTGCTGAACGACAGATTGTCGAGAGAGTCGATGCCGCCGCCGCGGATCGTCAGCGCCGGCATCGTGGCGTCCGCGCTGCGAATGCCGCTCTGCGACGGCTTGCCCCCTCCGCGAAGCTTGACGTCTTTGTCCCGAATCAAGACGTTCTCTACACAGATCCCGGTGACGATGATCTCCACCGGTCCGGCGTTGGCGTCGATCGCCGGTTGCACGCGTTCACCGCTGCCGCAGTTGACGACGACGCTGCGAAGCACACGCGGAAACGCTTGCGCCTCCGGGCGCCGCGGCAACCAATCGGACGAATGCTGCGGCAACCAATCGGATGTATCGGCCTGCACCACGGCCGCGATCAATAGACAGACTAATCCCAGAAACTTGTACATGTCCTTCCTTCCTTTCGTTGGAAACGACCGATCTACGGACGAGACGATCGAAAGGACGTATGGAAAGGATTTTTTTTGTTGACAAGGGCTCTCAGGCCCCGAGCAGCTCGCGCAGAATCGCGTTCGCCAGTTCGGCCTTTGCTTTGCCGCCGGTTTCCTTCATCAACTGACCGACGAGAAATCCGAAGAGCTGCGCTTTGCCGGCGCGGTACTGCGCGACTTGCGTTTCATTCCGCTCGATCACGCGCCGCGCGGCCTCGCGGATGACCTCGGGGTCGCTGATCTGCGCCAGTCCTTTGCGCGCGACGATCTGTTCCGGGTCATCGCCGGTCGCGGACATATCGTCGAACACTTCCTTCGCCGACTTTCCGCCGATGGCGCCGCTGTCGATGAGTCGGATCAACTTGCCGAGCATCGCCGGCGTGACGCGATAGTCATCGATCTCCAGCTTCTGTTCGTTGAGGACGCGCAGCACTTCGTTGCGGACCCAGTTCGCCGCCGCGCGCGGATTGCCGCTGGCTTCGGCCACGGCTTCGAAGTAATCGGCGAGCTGCCGTGATGTGACCAGCGCCTCAGCGTCGACCGCGCTCATGGCAAAGTCTTTCTGATAACGCTCCGCGCGAACGTGCGGGAGCTCCGGGACGGTGCGCGCAATCTCGTCGATCCATGCGCGCTCGACGACCAACGGCAGCAGGTCGGGATCGGGAAAGTAGCGGTAATCGTGCGCCTCTTCTTTCGAGCGCATCGGGCGCGTTTCGCCCGCGGCAGGATCGTAGAGCCGCGTCTCCTGCGTGATGACGCCGCCCGCTTCGAGCACGCCGGTCTGCCGGGCGATCTCGAAGTCGATGGCGCTGCGCATATAGCGGAACGAGTTGAGGTTCTTGATCTCGGTGCGCGTGCCCAGGGGCGCGTCAGGTCGCCGCACGGAAACGTTGGCGTCGCACCGAAGCGATCCTTCCTCCATGTTGCCGTCGCAGACGCCGGTGTACATGAGGATCTGCCGCAGTCTCGTGAGATACGCATCCGCCTCCTCGGCGGAGCGGATGTCGGGCTCGGAGACGATCTCGACGAGCGGTGTGCCGGCGCGATTCAGATCGACATGCGAAACGTCGCCCGTGTGAATCGACTTGCCTGCGTCTTCCTCCATGTGGATGCGCAGGATGCGCACGCGGCCGATGCTGCCGCCGGTCGCCAGCGGCCGGTCGAACTGCGAGATCTGATATCCCTTCGGCAAGTCGGGGTAGAAGTAGTTTTTTCTTGAAAAGATAGAGCGCTCGTGAATGGTGCATCCGGTGGCGATTGCGGCGCGGATGGCCAGTTCGACGGCGCGGCGGTTCAGTACCGGCAATGCGCCCGGATAACCGAGACAAACCGGGCAGACCTGTGTGTTCGGCGGAGCGCCGAAAGAAGTGGAGCAGGCGCAGAAAATCTTCGTGGCCGTCGAAAGGTGTGCGTGCACTTCGAGGCCGATGACTGCTTCCCACGACATGTCCGGATTATGTCATTCGTCACTGGATGGCGACGCGATGTGCAGCGCGCCCGTATACAATCGCGGGCTTCCACATCATGTCGCGCGCGGTTCTGTTTCGAATCTACATGCTGGCGGCGATCGTCATCGCCATCACGGCGGTGGTGTGGACGGTCAATGTCGAGTCGTGGACGATGGTGCAGTCGTTCCTCTTCTTCGCCGCGCTCGTCGCCGTCGCGGCCTGGCTGCGCATCGACGACGACACGCCGGGGTTCGAGGCGGCGGTGGTGTTCGCGGCCATCCTGCTTCTGCACGACCCCGAGGTAGCGCTGATCGCCGTCTTCGCCGGAGCCGCTGTCTACCACGTCGCGCGCGATGCCGGCCGGCGTACGTTCAAGCTCGACTCGATGTACGAGGCGGCGCAGCTCGCGCTCTCGTACTACATCGTGGCGCTGCTGTACGCGTCGGCGGTGGCGAAGGATGCGCCGCTGATGGCGAAGGTTTCCGGCTACATCCTGCTCGTGGTCGGTTATCTGGTCGCGCACGTGCTCTTCGCCGCGATCCGGCACGCGATCGAGGGCAGCCGCGACGCGCTTGACGTCCGCCGGCTCCTCGTCGTGCAGGGGCGGATGCTACTGATCATGACGCCGGTCGTCGCAGCGGAGGTGCTCTGCTACTCGATCTACGGGATGCTCGGTTTCGCCCTGGCGTTTCTGCCGGTGCTCGTCGTCGCGTATGCGCTGCGCAACGAGTCGGATGCGACCCGGCAGAACACGGAGCTGGTGCGTCGCAATCGCGAGTTGTCCATCCTCACTGAAAGTGCGTCGCAGATTCTTTCCGCCGAGGGCGATCAGGAAACGCTGCGGCGCATGGTTGCGCTCCTCGGGCGCCTGGCGCGGCTCAAGGCTTGCGCCGTCGTGACGTGGGGCGCGAATCCTGACATTCCTGCCACTGTCTACCGCCACGGAGCCTGTCAGCCGGCCGATCAGGGGATTCTGGCCTGGGTGGAGACGGCCGGATTCGCGGAATCGGCTCCGAGCCGCGCCTTCGTTTTTCACAACGACCAGCGACGTTTTCCGCTGTCCGAGGGGAACGCCATCCAGGTGCTCATCGGCATTCAAACGGCGGAAGTGATCTACGGAATCCTCATCTACGAAACGGAGGACCCGTCGATCCTGAAAAGCGGCAGCATCAACCTCCTGACGCTGCTCGCCAATCAGACCGCGCTCTCGCTGCAGGACCAGCTTCTGCGGCGCGAGATGGGGGAGAAGACCACGCAGCTGGAGGCGCAGGCGGCCACGAAGTCGCTGATTCTCGACGTTGCCAACGGTCTGATCGGCTCGTACGACGTCGATGCCATGCTCACCCGCATTGCTCAGGCCATCAGCAAAGCGCTCGGGTTCGAGAAGGTGGTCTTCGCGCTGTTCGACGCCAAGCGCGCCGAGTTTGCCCGCCGCGCCCACGCAGGTCTGGACGAGGTGTGGGAGGAGATGAAGAAGAAGCCGGTGGCATCGAGCGAGATCACGCCGTTCTTCGCCGATGAGTTCCGCGTGTCGAATTCGTTCTTCATCTCACACACGCTTCTGCAGCAGAGCGAGCACGGGGTTTTCGTCCGTCACGATGACGACGATTTCCTGCGACGTCCTGACGAATGGCACGAGAACGACCTGCTGCTCGTTCCGCTCGTCAGCGCGGACGAGATGATCGGTTACCTCTCCGTTCGCGATCCGCGCGACCAGCGCGTGCCGAACGTCGAGACCGTGCAGACGCTGGAGATTTTCGCCCTGCAGGCGGTGACGGCGTTGCAGTCGGCGCGGCAGTACGAGGAGATCCGCCGCCTGACGTTCATCGACGGATTGACGGCCGCGTACAACCATCGTTTTTTCCAGGAGGCGCTGGCGAAGGAAGTCCATCGCAGCGCGCGCGCCGGCCGCGAGTTCGCCCTGGCCATGCTCGACATCGACAACTTCAAACGGATCAACGACACCTTCGGCCATCCTGTCGGCGACGAGATCCTCAAGGGATTGGTCGACGAGATGATGACCAACGCCCGCGACACCGACGTGGTAGCCCGCTACGGCGGCGAGGAGTTCGCCATCATCTTCGCCGACACGCCCGCGCTTTCCGCGCGCGACGCCGGCAACCGCATGCGCGAGCTGGTGGCCCAGCGCGAGGTGATGGTCCCGTCGATCGGCCGAGCCCTGCGCGTGACCATGAGCATCGGCGTCGCCGTCTATCCCCACGACGGCGCCACGACCACCGATCTCGTCGCCCGCGCCGACGCCGCCCTCTACTTTGCCAAGAAGAACGGCAAGAACCAGGTGGCCATGGCAGGGGAGCTCCCGGCGGAAAGCGTTTCGGCGTAGCGCCGTCGGCCCGACGGCTGGACCGCCAGCGGCTCGCTGGCGGTTTGCGGGAACACTTGCCGCCGAGCCGGCGGCGGTCCAGCCGTCGAGCCGACAGCGCTACGCTCCCTTCGGCCATAATCACGACATGAAGCGAATCGTCCTCCTCACACTTCTCATCACCTCGTCAGCCTTGGCCCAGTCTCTCGATCAGATGATCGACCGCGAGATCCCGTCGCTGGTGACGACGTACAAGCAACTCCACGCCGCGCCTGAGCTGTCGATGCAGGAGAAGAACTCTTCGGCGCTCGTTGCCTCGCGGCTGCGCGAGCTCGGTTACGAGGTCACCTATCCGGTCGGCCAGTATCTCGAGCCGGGATCGACGTGCTACGGCGTCGTCGCCATCATGAAAAACGGCGCCGGGCCGACCGTCCTGGTGCGCAGCGACATGGACGCGCTGCCGGTGCTGGAGCAGACCGGCCTGCCATACGCCAGCACCGTTCGCGCGAAAGGGCAGTCCGGCGATGACGTGCCGGTGATGCACGCCTGCGGACACGACATCCACATGACCACGCTCCTCGGCACGGCCAGGATGCTGGCGCAGCTCAAGTCGCAGTGGCACGGCACGGTGATGCTGATCGGCCAGCCGGCGGAAGAAGTGGTCAAAGGCGCGGACGGCATGCTTCGCGACCATCTGTACGAGCGCTTCCCCAAACCCGATTTCATCATCGCCCTTCACGACAACGCCGTGATGCCAGCGGGTCAGATCGGCTACACGCCCGGCTACTTCATGGCCAGCGCGGATTCGGTCAACGTCACCATCCGCGGCATGGGCGGTCACGGCGCGTCGCCGCAATCGACGAAGGATCCGGTGGTGATGGCGGCGCAGTTCATCAACGCCCTCCAGACCATCGTCAGCCGCGAAGACTCGCCGCTCGATCCGGTCGTCGTCACCGTCGGCTCGATCCACGGCGGGACGAAGCGCAACATCATCCCCGACGAAGTGCAACTGCTGATGACCGTGCGGACGTACAAACCCGAGGTGCGCAAGAGAGTGCTGGCATCGATCGAACGGATCGCGCGCGGCATCGCCCTGGCCGCGGGCGTCCCCGAGGATCGCGCGCCGGTGTTCGAGTTGCTGTCGGGTGAATCGGTCGAATCGACCTACAACGATCCGGCGCTCACCGAGCGCCTGGCCGCTGCGCTGACGAAAGGAATGGGCGCCGCGAACGTCGTCCGCATCGATCCATTGATGGTGAGCGAAGACTTCGGCCGTTTCGGTCTCGATCGCAAGATCCCCATCTCCATGCTCAACCTCGGCGCGGTCGATCCCGCCAAGATCGCCAGCGGCCAGCGCCTGCCGTCGCTGCACTCATCCGGCTTCCAGCCGCTCCCCGACCCAACGCTGCGCGGAGGAATCAAAGCGATGACGCTGGCGGTACTGGAGCTGCTTCACTGAGCGGAACTGTGTAGTCGCGCAAGCTCCGTGAGACCCGAGGGTAGGGGAAATTTCCTTTTGGGACACTCCTAGATAACGGTCTCCCAATGAAACGAACCTCCCTGCGATCGATGGTCGCGATGCTGGCGATCTTTTTTTGCCGTGCGATGACCGCGGCAGATCGCGTGATCGTGGTGCCGGTGCCGGCTTCTCTGCGCGATTGGATCACATTCGCCGGATCGTTGATCACGCTCGCCGCGCTCGTCGTCGCGATTGTTACGCTTCGATGGAGTGTGAAGCAATGGCGATGGACCTATTTCACCAAAGAGTGGTCGACGCTGATGCATTTTCTCAAAGATGACGCACGATTCATGGATGCGGAGAACGCCGCAAACTACAAGATGGCGTTCGCGGGCGAGGATCGGATGAAGTACGACGTGATTGCCCGTCTCTGTATCGGCTACCTCGACGATCTCTATTTTCTCGGCTCGGAAAAGGAGATGTGCACGTGGTTCCGCGGAACGATGCGATTGTTCGCGGTGACGCACCGCGCCTGGCTTGAAGACAACCGCGACGCATACGATCCGCGGTTCTATCGCTTCATCAGTAGCTGGACGAAATCGGAGCAATGAATGGCATTCGAGGTCGATGAGATCGTCTTTCCCATTCCCCAGACCATCAGCAAACCGGGGTGGACGCGGATTCAACGTTCTCTCTTTTCGGCCGAGGAGTGCGGTGAGCTGGTGAGATTTGCCGAGGAGAATGGACGGTATTACCGGAGCGGCGGCAAGCGGATCAAGCGCGACGTCGGTATCTGCTATCTGAATCCGGAAAACGCGCCATGGGCGTTCACGAAAATCGCGCGGGCGTTTGCGCGTCACAACGTTTGGGGCTTTGCATTGTCAGGGATCGTCGAGTCGATGCGCATTCAGAAGTACGGCCTTGCCGGCTACACGCGGCAGCACACCGACTACGACTATCGGACAACGGACATGAGCAAGATCACCGCGATCGTGCCGCTGGTGCCGTCGCGAAGCTGGGCCGGCGGCAACCTGACCATCGCCGCACGCCCCGCGCCGCGCATCAGCCGTGGTGACTGCCTCTTCTTTCCCAGCTTCGCCATGCACTCCGTCTCGCCGGTGACGCGAGGCGAACGAATCGTGCTCTCCGCCTGGGCGGCGGGGCCGCGATTGGTGTGATGACTGGCCAGTCCTGGCACGGACGTTACAATCAGCCGTGGTCAAGTGGGACGACTTTGAACCATCGGACTTCGATACGATTTCGATAACGATGAGTTGGCGCGGCACCGCGTTACGTTCGAAGAGGCGATTCAGGTGTTCGAAAACGAATACCGAGTTCTCAGAAATAAGGGCGAACGCGACCGCCGGCAGATACTCGGTGTAACAGACGGAGGCCGTCGTCTGAAACTGATCGTGCAGATCAAAGCTGGCGACGTTGTTCGGATCATCACAGGTTGGGATCGATGAGTCATAAGAACGACAGGACCGAGAAAGAGATCGACGCGATCGTTGTTGCGCAGGCGGATGATCCGACGGCGTGGGAAGAGGAAGCTGTCGTCAGACCTCGGCGATGGAGAGTGAATCCTTCCCGGCTCGACCTTGCCGCGAAGTTTTTCGTTCTTTCGGCCCTGCACCGGCTCGGTGCGGATGCAACGCTCTCTCTGGGCGAGCGTGACGATGTCGATATCGTCATCATCAACGATCGGACGGTCACGACTGCTCAGGTCAAGACGCTTACCGGAGGCTGGCAGTGGCACGTGGAAGACATTCATGCTCGCGAGAACCATTTCGTCATTTTCGTGGCGTTCACGAGCGAAATTAGCAACCCTCACGTATCCCCGGAGGTCTTCGTCCTTCCTTCGATAGCCCTTCAAACTGCTTTACGAAGAGAGCGTGAGACGGAAATCAGTGTTGATGCGCTCGGTGCGCAGCTAAAGGCGCATGAGGCCTGGAATCAACTCCTTGCGCCTACGCCGGCGGCATGACAAAACACAAGTTCGCTAACCTCGCACCGCTAGGAGCCGGCGCCAAAGACACATGCCTGTCTGATGATCGAACGGCCCGCAAAGCGGGGATAGAGTCATTTGTTGACGTCCGGGTTTAGATGCGGCCCGGTCACCTATCATGGCCCGGTGATCCGGGAACTTGGGAAGATCGACATCGCCCGGTACGTCGCCGACTGCATGCGCCGGCAGGACTCGCCGCGGGCCTCGGAGTTGGCCATCCGTTACGGGGTGACGCCGTCCCACCTCAGCCGCACGTTCCGCACGCGCTATGGCCAGAGCCTCTCGGCGTACATCAAGGCTCTGCAGCTCCGTCGCGCGCAGCGCCTGCTCCGCACGACGACGCTCGACACCACCCGCATCGGCTATGCCTGCGGTTTTGCCACGCGCCGCACGTTCTTCCGGGCTTATCGCCGCGCCACCGGAGACTCGCCGCGGCGGCATCAGCTGACGATCTCGTCACGTCGTAAAGGCTCCGTCAGACGACAGAGCGACCGCTAGGCCCTCACTCCGTGTACGGTCCGCGGATCGTTCCTGTCGCTTCGCCATTGCGGGTGATGGAAATGGAGCACGTGATCGCCGTTGTACGACGCTACCGCGGCGTTGAACGTCAGTGTTCCGATCTGCCGCCAGTTCTGAAACTCGCGGTACTCCTTGAGCTGGTTGCCGAGCGTTTTGCCCTCGTCGGTCGTTTCGATGCGGAAGGTCAGCGTGCGCTTCGGTTGTGAATCTCCGCGGTCGTAGATCTGGGCCATGATCTCGTCGCGGAAATCGAGAGCGTCGCCGGGGATGACCGGCTGGTCGGGAACGACCGTGAACTGCATGAACTCCGGCGACCGCGTCGGTTGGCCGGCAGCCAGCCCGAGCTCCGCGATCTCGTAGACCTGCCGGATGGTCGGCCTGGTCTCGGCGCGCCCGAAGGCGATGCCGGATGCGATCAGCGTCGGAAAGCCGAGACCGCGGCGGCGGACGGTGGTGTTCGGGGCGTTGCGGAGAACCGCCACGTTGATGTTCTTGCTGTCCTCGCCGCCGATGTCCTGCTGCGTGATGAAGCCGGCGGTCTGCAAGCGTTCGGCGTGCTCGGGATCGGTGGTCGGATAGACGCGGCCGACCATCGACAGCGATCGCGTGTTGCCTCGCCGCGTTTCGGTGCAGCAGGTCGAGTAGCGGGCGACGACCAATGCACGGCTGCCTTTGGCGAAGTAGCCGCTGTACGGAGTCTCCTCGGTGATCTCCCACATTCCCGTCATGCAGATGGCGTTGGCGTGGAGGAGCCGCCGATAGCCTTTGCGGTCCGGTCCCCATCGAAGATCGGCTTTCGACTTCAGCGTCCTCTTCGCCGCGGCCAGAAGAACCCATGGCTTGCCGATGGCGAGAAGGCCTCGCATGACCGTGCCGAAGGTGACCGGGAAGCGTTCGAACGGCGGCTCGCCCGGCGCTCCCCAGACTTTCTGATACGGGTTGGCGAAGATCGCGTCGCGTACCTCGGCGAACCGCGATCCGGCAAAGTTTCGATCGTCATCGGTCAGACCTTCGATAGCCAAGTCGTCTCTGCTCATGATCGGAGAAGTCTACGCCTATGGACGGTCTTCCGCCCTTATCTCAAAACATGGCAGAGATCATGCTGAGGCTGCCAGATATAAAGGGAGGGTCCTATGGGATTACTTTGGTTTCTGATCATCGGTGCGATCGCCGGCTGGCTGGCCGGTCAGTTCATGAAGGGCAGCGGGTTCGGTCTGCTCGGCGACATCATCGTCGGCGTCATCGGCGCATTTCTGGGCGGTTGGCTTTTCGGCAAGCTCGGAATCTGGCCGGGCGGTGGGCTGGTGGGCAGCCTGATCGTCGCCTTCATCGGCGCGGTCATCCTGCTGTTCCTGGTGCGGTTGATTAAGCGACGTTAGCTTTCCACAAGCAGCACGGACGGCACCGCGGCGGAGTCATAAAGGCGAAGATAGAAGTAGCCGATCCCCGCGGTGCCGAGCATCAGGTTCGGTGTCTCGCCACCCGAGAGAACGCCGCAGGGCCACGGGTTTCGATTGCGATGCACGGCGTGAATGCCGCGATCGCCGACCGCTTCGGCCACGGCGCGATAGCGTTCCTCGCCGAGCGTGTCGGCGGCGGCGATGAAGAGCTCCGCGTTTCCGCCGAGGCCGTGGCAGAGCGAGTAACCATCGGTGCCTGAGGCCATCGTCAACGGACGGTACGTGCCGCCGATGGCCGACTCGGCTTCGCGGCGATAGGTCTCGTCATGAGTTAGAAGAAACGCCCGGAGGCGCGACAGGCCGATGCCGGGCGCGCCGTGGCACCACGCCAGCGAGTAGCCGAGCTGCTGCGGCGTCGGCGAGGCGAAGGAACGGAAGTCGGGCCAGTTCTGCTGCTCGACCGAGAAGTGCCTGCGCTCGTAGGCGAAGCCGCCGAGGGCGCCCTCCATGAATCGATCGTCATTCGTGCGCGCGAACAGCTCGAGCAACGCCAGGGCGATGCCGGCGGCGCCGTGCGAATAGCCGGCCAGATCCTTCTGCTCCTGCGGTCCGAGCGGAGGCATCGTCGTCCACGACCAGGCGTCGCCGTCGCGGTGCGCGTGCGTCAGAAGATGCTCGCCGAGGCGGCGCGCTTCATCGAGATAGCGATCGCCGCCGAGGCGCTGATCGATGGCGCAGAGTCCGGCGATCGCGCCGGCGGCACCGCTGATGACGTCGAGCGACATCGGATCGATGTCATGCCCGAGCTGGCCGTCGACGAGACGCAGCGCTTCCTTTTTCAGCGACGGTTCATCGAGCAGCTGCGCCGCGTCCAGCAGCACCAGGGCGATTCCGATCCAGCCGCTGTAGAGCGCGTGGCGGAATCCGGGTGGGATGTCGCCGGCTTTCGAAAGCGCCTGCCGGATAGCGCCCCGCGCGGTCTGCGCGACGACGGTGTCGGGACGCATGCGATGCAGCCGCGCCAGGAAGAGGGCGATGCCGATCGTACCGGAGTAGAGGTCGGGTCCGAACGATTTGTGAGCCACCTTCCACTCGCCGCCATGCGCTTCCATCGAATCGCCCAGCCAGTTGCAGCGATCGCCGTCCCATATGGCGTCGCGACAAAGGCGCATGCCGATCGACCAGGCGACGTCGAGAAAACGTTCCTTCGGATCGGCGACCGGAACCTCGGCGGGCAGCGCGCTCATGCCGCGGCCTCGTAAATGTCGGCGCTCGAGCCGCGCAGGTGCGGCCGGTCGAGCGAGAGTCCGTTGCGCTCGAACTGGATGGCCAGCTCCATCATCCGCGAATCCTCGGCCTGCATGCCGCGGGCGAAAGCGTCCCAGATCGCCTGCGCGATCAACCGGCTCCGGCTCATGCCGAAGCTCTCTCCGGTCGCAGGATCCTCGGCCAGGCCGATGCCGTCGTGCAGTTTGCGCGTCAGCAGCGGCGTGGCCGGACGCAAGAATTTTCTGACCTCGGCGCGGATCGACGGCAGCACGCGCGCGACGATCTGGTAGTAGCGGGCCGCGAAGTAGAGCACCGCGGCGTCGGAGCGCGAGTAAGCGCCGCTGTACGAAAGAGTCTTGAAGCGGAACGGCACCTGATAGCGATTGAGCAGCGAGGTCACCGCGTGCGTGAGCGGCACGGCGCCTTCCTCGGAGATGTGCCAGTAGATGCGCGTCATCCTGCTCTCGGCACCGAAAGGAGCGGGGGTCTCGCCGTTGGCGATGTAGAAGCCGGGCTGCTGCGTGCGCGACTCGCGCGCGAAGAGAACGTGCAACGGCGCGCCGGCGGAGGCAGGTGCGGCGTTGGCCGCGGAGAACTCGCCCGGCGCAAAGGTGTTGGACAGCTCGCCCTTCTTTGCCATGGCGTGGCCATTCGGCATCATCTGCACGAGCGACCAGCCGCTCTCCCAACGGTCGACGCCCGCGTTGGCTGTGGAGAGCGTCTCGATGATGTTGACCGGATTCGCTGGCGGATCGATGCGCGTGCCGAGGGGGCGGCAATAGGCCTCGTCGTAAATGCGCGTTTGCAGATCGATCACCAGCGGCGGCGCGCCGACCGACCAGGCGCTCCAGGTCGGCGATTGTCCTGCACCGAACGGAGCGACATTGTGCGTGCGTCCGGCCAGCTCGTAATCCATCGGCGAGCGGACCACCACGGCGCGGAACAGCCGGCGGACGTCGTCGTGAATGTGATCGGCGTCAGGCATAGACACCTGCCGGAAACCCGAGGAGATCGGTGGCCGCCGCGCGCGGCGCCTTGAGGATGTTGATGCAGGCCTGAACCTGCCACACCGCGTGCTGCGTCATCGCCGGAGCCCAGGCCATGGCCTCGTAGACCGTCTGCAGCATGCGCGCGCCGGCGTAGCTGACGGCGCGCTCGAGCTCCGCATCGGCGTCGCGGGCGCTCAGCATGCGCGACGAGGCGTACGACTCCCAGAACGCGCGGATGGCCGGCTGAATCGACTCCAGCGGATATTGCGCGGCATCATTCGACTCGCCGTTCGGGACACGCTGGAGCGTGGAGATCCACCACGTCAGGTACGCCTGTAGGATCGAAGCGACGTCCCACGCCGAATCGCCGACGTCGGCCAGCTCCCAGTCGACCACGTGCATGGTCTGGTCGGGCGTTTGCGCGCCGCGGACGACGACGTTGTCGAACTTCATGTCGCCGTGGACGAGCACGTTGCGTCGCCAGGAGTTGCGGATGCGATCGAGGGCCTGGCCGAAGTCGGGATAGCTCTGCAGGATGCTCATGAACTGCCCGTTGGCGGCGCTGAGATTCTGCATCGATCCGTGCGGCACGAGGTGGAAGGAGAGAATCCACGGCGGCTGCCCCTGATAGATCGCGGCATTCGCGCGCGGAAGCAACTCGCGGCTGGAGACGTCGTGGTATCGCGCCAGCAGCGCGCCGACGCTGGTGGCCACATCGGTCGGGAAGCCGTTCACACGGCGATGGAGCTCGCTGAGATTCTCGCCACCGCCGATCAGATCCATGACCAGGATGTGCCGGTCGGGATCGTAGGCGCGGAAGCGCGGCATGAGGGCGTGGATCTCCGCCACCGCCGGATCGCTCTCCATCATCACGTAGCAGGCCGCTTCCTTCTGCAGCGTCTGCGCGGACATGGCCTGATCGGGCTGCATCTGCTTGACGAAAAGGCCCGTGCCGTGGCGGCGGATGACGGAGTAGTTGTGATGCCGCCGCGCTCCCTCCACGACCATCACGTCGCCATCGACAACGGCGCGACGATCCAGAAGACCTCGCTCGATGAGGTAGTGGACAAGATCGTTCTTGTTCAAGGGTTCCTTATCGTAGCACCGTCAGGAATGGTGGAAGGAAAGGCGGTCCGGCCGGAAACCGGACCGCCGTAAGGAGATCGATCAACGCAATACGCACACGACCGTGCATTGAACCGCCGTGCAGACGTAGAAGAGGGAAGGGAACGGACAATCGATCGGCAGCCCTGAATGTGGATGGCACTGCAGCTGGAACGTATTCGGCGGGAAAACAGGCCGCATCGCCGCCGCGGCGTCGAACGGCGGACAGACGAAGCAGTGCGTGGCCGGTGTCGGCTGGTTGATGCACTGGATGAAGGACGTCTGGAACGGCTGCGCCTGTCCGGCCCGTGCCGCAGCCGCGAAGTCGGGCGGCGGACAGAAGTAGCAGTGTGTGGCCGGCGTCGGCTGGTTGATGCAGTCAATAAAGACGGTCTGGAACGGCCGGGCCTGAGGCTGAGCCTGTGCTGCCGCGGCCACGTCGAATGGCGGACAGACGAAGCAGTGTGTCGCCGGCGTCGGATGTGTGAATCCGCCAACGATTGCTGCCTGCGCCTGGGCGCCGCCGCAGCCGCCGGACGTTGGACAGAACTCTGTCGATTGGTCGAACGCTGCCGCGCGGGCGAACTGCTGTCCTCCTCCCGGCTGGCAGGCAGCACTCTGGCAGGCGATGCTTTGGCAACCGACCGCCGAGGGGCAATTGAAGCCGGTGTGCACCGGACAATGCGGTCCGCCTACCGTGATCGGACCAAAGCATGCGGGATCCTGGATGGTTTGCGGGCATCCCGGTGCGCCGTGCGTGCAGAACATCGTGCACTCGAAGCCGGGCGTGTGGCACGGCAGCTGATGAGTCGGGCAGGGCGCGAATTGTGTACAGATCGTCGCCGGAGTCGGTGGGCACGCAGGTCCGAAGAAGGTGCACTGCGGCTTGGCGTGCGTCGGACAAGGCGCGAATTGTGTGCAGATGGTGGCCGGAGTCGGCGGACACTGCGGACCGCTTTGCGTGCAGCCGCCACCCGGACCCGCCGCCGCGTATTGCGGGAGCGAGGGACAGCCGAAGAACGTGCAATCGCCTTTCGGCAGAGTCGGGCATCCTCCGAACTGCGAGCAGGCCACGAAATCGGAGGCGGGACAACCGGCCAACTGTGTCTGCGGCGCCGGAACGGCGGCGCGGGCGGCGAAGGCCTGGACGTTTGGATTCGCGCAAGCGACCAGCGGATTCGTGACCGGACAGCCGGTGCCGGCCTGGGTGCAACCGAGCGTGCAATCGAGTTGCGGCGTCGGGCATGGAGGCCCGAGCTTCGTCGGCGGACACTGCGGCGTTGGGCCGGGACATGGAGGCAGCGCCGTGCAGGCGATGCCGATCGACGGGCAATTGCATTGGGTGCAGTTCGGCTGTGGTGTCTGACAGTTGACGCCGCACCCTGTCGGACACTTCTCCGGCGGTGTCGTGCACGGGCAAAGATCGGAGCTCTGCGTCGGGCAGTTCGCCTGCGGGATCTGCGTGCAGAGAGCAGTCGGCGGCTGCGTGAAGCAGAGTTTCGACGGACAGGAATCGACCGCCGAGCATGGGGCATCCGTGAACGCTCCGGGCGCCGCCGCGTTGAACGCGGCAAAGCGCTGTGCGGGATCGCCTCCTCCGCCGGCGCCGAACGGACATCCCTGCGTGACCGGACAGAACGGCGAAGGAATCGGGAAGCACTGCTGCGGCAGCGTCGGACAGATCAGCGTCGGGAGACAGAACGGCCGGAAGCGCGTAGGACAGAAAACCGTGATGTCGCAGCCGATCGCCGTGGCGCAGATGGCGCTGGCCGGCTGCGCGGCCGCGCCGGCCGGCGCAGCGGCGGCGAAGTTCGCAGCTCCGCATTGCGGCGGCCGTGTGTGGCAGGCCTCGGTCGGATAGCAGACCGGCGGATGCGCCATCGTACAGATGTTGGTCCACGCCTCGGCGGCCTGGGCGCCTCCACAGTTCTTCTGGCTCACGTGGCAGAACGCGGTCGGCGCGCAGATCGACGTGATGTACGCGGCGTCGTCCTTCGCTCCTGTGCCGCACCCGAGGAGATGCGTGTCGCAGACTCCCCAGGTCTTGGTGTAACCGCAGCCGGGGATTGATGTCGCCGGCGCCTCTTTCTCGTCCACCTCGGCGGCGGCAGCCTTCTGCGCCGGATCGCCGCCCTGCGGCGGATTGACCACCACGCATCCCGGCTGCCCGGTCGCGACGATGTTGCAGATATGCGGGATGTGGGTGAGGTCGTGGGTGGGGCAGTGGAGGATGGTGCAGCCGATGTAGCGGGTGGGATTCGGCCAGGGCTGGTGGGTACATTTGCCGGTGAAGCCGGTCACCTCGTAACAGTGCGGGATGGCCGTGATACAAGGCCATGCCCCGCCGACGTCGGGCTGCTTGGTGCATTGCCCGGTGAAGCCGGTCGGCTCGCCGCACGGCACCTGGGTGACGCAGCGCAGTCCCGCCTTGTCGAGCGAGCCGGCCGCGCCGCTGGCGAAATCCTGCTGGACCTGTCCCTGGAGGAAGCGGGCCGCGCGGCTGGCAGCGGAGCCGCCTTGTTTTACCTCGGCATCGCGCTTGATCCAGACCATGACGCACCCCGACGGCTGCGAGTCGCGAACCGGCTCGGAGTAGAGGATGGCGTCATCCGGAATGTCGACGAAGCAGTGCAGCTCGGCGTCGCTGTAGAGGCGGCGATGTCCTTCCTCGCTGGAGTCGCCGAACCAGCCGGTCAGCATGCGCGTCTCCGGCGGATTCTTGGCGTCACTGACTACGCGTCCGATGAAGTCGGCGTTCTGGGGTTTGTCGTCAGCCATAGCAGTCTCCTTCCGATCTTTCCGGGATGACGGGGCTCGTTTTGTGGCGCCGCTCGTCGTGCGGCGTTTGTCGCTGGGCGGCTTTTTCATGACGAGCTGATAGCGCGCGATGCGGTGCGACACCTCAAGACAATGCCGAAAAAATTTAGGGCCCGAATTCGGGCTCGCCAAGTGACATTTCTTTCCGGAAAGCCGTCGGCGAGATCCCGGCCGAGCGCTTGAAGGCGCGGTAGAACGTGCGGGCGGTGCCGAACCCGGAGTGGAGGGCGATGCGGGCTGTGCTGTGACCAGTCGTCCGAAGCAGCTCCTTGGCGAAATCGATCTGGCGCATGGAGAAGTAGTCCTTGACCCCGAGGCCGACCGACGACTGAAACTCACGCCCCAGCTGGACCGCACTCCGTTTCATGCGCGAGGCGAATTCCGAGACGCGCACCGAGGTGGCGGTCCGGCGGCAGTCGTCGATGTATCGCTCCGCCGCGGCCAGCCAGAATGCCTTTGGGTCATCCATTGCGGCCTTCCTCTGATTAAGGAGTGACTCGGAGACGAGTCTCCCTACCATTCGTGACGGATAGATCCACTTTGTTACATGTGGCGTATCGTCACGTACATGAGCTCGATCGAAACGCCCCTCCCTCCCGGCCACGATGGCCTTCCGCTCGTCGGCGAGACGCTGTCATTCGCAAAGAATCCGTTCCGCTTCATCGAGCAGCGTCTGGCCCTCCATGGCCGGATCTTTCGCTCGAACGTCCTCGGCCGGAAGGCCGCGGTCGTCTCCGGCCCCGAGGCGGCCGGGGCGTTCATCGATCCCAACGTGATAGTGCGCGAAGGGGCAATGCCACCGCATGTGCAGGAGCTGTTCGGCGGCCGCAGTCTGCCGCTGCTGGACGGCGAGGTTCACAGCACGCGCAAGAAGCTGGTCAATTCGGCCTTCAATCGCGCCGCCATGGCCGCCTATCTGCCGATTATCGAGCAGACGGTGGAGCGTTCCTTCCGCGTCTGGCCGGCGAAAGGGGAGATGCGCTGGCTCGATGAGCTGAAGCGCCTGGCGATCGAGGTGATCTGCACGACGGTGATGGGCATGCCGCCGGGCAACGAGATGGACCGGCTCCGCCAGGATTACGGCACGCTGACCGACGGCTTCGCCACGCTTCCGATCAACATTCCGGGCACGCGCTACAGCAAGGCTCTGAAGGCGCGCGACCGCATTCTCGAGGTGCTGCGGCGCCTGGTTCGCGAGCGCCGCCAGACGCCGACGGACGATGGTCTGTCGCGCATGCTGGCCGCGGCGATCAGCGCGAATGCGACACTCTCGGATGATGACGCGGCGCTGGAACTGCACCACATCGTCATCGCCGGCTTCATCGTCTACGCGGAGCTGGGGTCGATCGTGCAGCAACTGACGGCGCATCCCGAGGTCCGAGAGAAACTCGCGGCCGAGATCGCCGCGAAAGCGCCCAGCGGTCCGCTGTCACTCGAGACGCTGATGGCCATGCCGTATCTGCTGCAGGTGGTCAACGAGGTAAAGCGGCTCTGTCCTATCGTCCCCGCCGTTTTCGGGAAGACGAAAGTGCCACTGCAGTTCGACGGCGTCTCCGTCCCCGCCGGCTGGATGGTGATGTGGGCGGTGACGCCGAGCCACGTTGCCCAGAGCCACTACACGAATCCGACGTCGTTCGATCCCGGCCGTTTCTCGCCCGAGCGTGCCGAGGACAAACGTCACGAACATGCCTTCGCCCCGCAAGGCGCCGGCCCGGCGACGGGACACCGCTGCCCCGGCCTCGACTTCGCCACGTTCTTCATGGAGGTTTTTGCGGTAGTCCTACTCCGCGGATACACCTGGCAGATTCCTCCACAGAATTTCGAGGTCGACTACAGCAAGACCCCGCCGGAACCGAAGGACGCGCTTCGGGCGGTGGTGCGCGTGGCCTCCTAATGCCGGCGAGCCGCCGGCGGTCCAGCCAGCGAGCCGCTGGCGCTACGCCGCGCCACTCGTAGCGCTGGCCGCCTGGCCGGCTGTACCGCCGCCGGCTCGGCGGCGTTTGCGTTACTCTCCTGATCATGCCGACGCCCATCCTCACCCTCCCCGGCCTCTGGAACTCCGGCCCGCAACACTGGCAGACGTATTGGGAGGCGAAGCATCCGTCGTTCATTCGCCGCGTGCAGCAGCGCGATCACGATCATCCCGATCGGTCGGAATGGGTGGGCACTCTGGAGATGGCGGTCACCGACTGTGACCGGCCTCCCGTTCTCGCCGCGCACAGCCTCGGATGCTCTCTGGTCGCGCAATGGACTGAGGATTGTGGCGGGCAGGGTGTCCTCGGCGCGTTTCTCGTTGCGCCGAGCGACGTCGAAGCGCCGAACTATCCGATCGAAGGGCGCACCTTCTCCTACATGCCGCTATCGAAGCTGCCTTTTCCCAGCATCGTCGTCGCCAGCACGAACGACGAATACGTCAGCATCGAACGGGCGACGAAGTTCGCGAATGCATGGGGCAGCCGCCTGATCATCATCGGCGATGCGGGACACATCAACGCCAACTCCGGCTACGGTCCGTGGCCTGAGGGGGAGGAGATGCTGTTGGAGTTTTGCAGCAGTTTGTCATCCTGAAGCCGGCGAAGCGCGGCTGAAGGATCTCAAGCTAGGCAAATCCAGCCGAAGCCGTGTAACGCCAACGCGGGTTTCAACGCAGAAACCGTATCTTGAGATCCTTCGCTCGACGCTCAGGATGACAAAGGATCACCAAACCTCGCACTTCTTCCCCTCCGCCCGCACCATCGGCGAATCCGCTTTGCAGCCGAACGTCTTCGCGAACTCGGGGATGTTCGACAGCGGACCGATGACGCGGTACTTCGCCACCGGATGCGGGTCGCCCTGCACCATCAGGCGCTGCGTCTCGGGACGTGTTTCATCGCCACGGAACTG
>Ga0207689_10000935_pt1 | contig 28042 bp, 20 predicted proteins | sample KBSMisM52_FD_184312 | JGI IMG/M metagenome (GOLD analysis project Ga0207689, IMG submission 184312) | Miscanthus rhizosphere microbial communities from Kellogg Biological Station, Michigan, USA - KBS Miscanthus M5-2 (SPAdes) (version 2) | ecosystem: Host-associated > Plants > Roots >...
CTGGCGCCGACAGTCGGAGATGTGTGGTCACGTCTGCAGCGGCGAACATTTTTTCATCCGAGAGATGTGATCATCAGCTCGCCTGGGGTTACGACAACAAATTTATCGGCGGCTGTGCGCGTTGGAACACAGCCGCCGGCCCTTGAATAGCCTTGAGAGACTATGGGTGGGGTGGTTACTGCTTTAGACAATGGTAGCCATTTCACGCAATTGAGAAACTGTCAAAGGTGGCAGGGGCACCATCGTAGCCCAAATGTGAGCGGCAGCAAATCTGTATCTACTTGATTGTGCGATGCATGGCGGTAGCCGACCTCTGTATAAACATTTCACCTTGCTTTCGCCGGGGCGGAATGGAACTCCTCCGCCGACGTTTCCCCTGAAAGCGTGACTACTCGCGGATGCGAGTACCATATTGCCGGCCGTATCCGATTGAGGGAATCCAACGCCGCCGCCCACATTGAAATTCCAGCAAGGTACATCTTGAACGCGGGCCCAGATAGAAATTTTTTAAAGGCACTGCACGCGCTGTCACATTTGCCAGTTCACTCCATCGAGCTTCACGGTTTAAATCACGACTATCTGCACCGCGAAAAACTGCTTTAGCCTTTGCGTGAGTGTCTCGGGGGATGTCTCCACGCAAAAAGCATTTTTTGCGGTGCGCAATTTACAGCATTTTTTGATCTGCGTGCTCCATGCAAACAACTTCGATCCAAACAAACGGCAGCCACGCACCCAATGAAAACACTGGACAAAATGGCCGCTGCCGCAACCGGCGGCGGTAAAGCTGTTAAGAGCGCCGCCTGATCACACCCTACCGGCCGCGCCGTGGAACCCATGCGGCGCGGCATATCCTCAGTTCGCTTCTCGCAATGGCAGTGGGCTGAATTCAAAGAAATTGCTATGAATACGCCCTCAACCAGAGTCATCGCGCTTGCCCTCGCAGAGAATCCTCAGAACAATTCGATTCCTTCCTGCAACGATGCGCGATCAAGGAGACAACACTCATGACACAATACCTAAAACATTCAGCAATTTTTGGAACGTGGCGGGATGCCATCATTCTGGGAGGAAGTCTTGTATGCAGTGGAGTCTTGCTCGCGCAGAACAAAACTCCGTTCCCGGTCATTCCTATTTCGCAGCTACCTTCTGCGCCGCACGCCGTGCAGTCACCACAATTTCCCACTGTTTCCGCAGCGAAGGCACAACCCTTGATATTTGACGGCGGAGCGGCGAACGCAGTTAGCGATCACTCTTGGTTGAAATCGTACGAAATCCGGCCCGGGGTGCGCCGCATCTCGCTGGAAGAAGCGCAAGACCAAGCTCAAGCGGCGAGCACTCCATTGGTACGCCTTGGACAACTTTCAGTCGAAACAGCCAAGCAGCATCGGCTGGGAGCACAGTCCGACTATTTTCCGAAGTTGGGCGGAACGCTCAGCAACTTTCACTTCAACAAGTTCATGGGTGAAACGCTCAGCGTGCGCAATAGGACGGTTGGATTCCCGCTGGCCGGAAAAGACCAGACATTTGTTGCCCTCACAGTCACGCAACCAATCACGCCTTTATTCAAGGTCAAGCAGGCGGTCAACCTGGCACGGGCTGATGAAAACATCGCGCGGGCCAAAGCCGGCATACCGGTGGAGACTGCGGCTAACCTCGAAGAAAACTACTACAAACTGCTGGTCGCTCAGCGCCAACTGGCCGCGGCCAAAGCTGCCGCTTATAATTTACAGAGTTTGCGCCTTGTGGCTAGCAGTCCAGCTTCACCTGCCGAAGCGAGTGCGGAACAACTTGTGGATGCCGGCAATCGGTTGGCCGCAGAGTTGGCTCGGGTTCAAGAGTTGTCGGCGGTTCTCAACCAGCAACTTGGATGGCCGCTCGAAACCGAGTTGGAATTGATTCCTCCGCCTCCCCACTATGAGGAGATTTCCCTGCAGGAAGCCACCGATAAAGCGGTGGCTACAAATGCAGAAGTAGTCGAAGCCGAACAAAATGTGGTCAAAGCTCGAGCCGCAACAACCTTGGCAAAACTCGAGTATGTTCCCGACGTTGCTGTGATGGGAATTTACGCTTATAACGACAACGCTCTTCCTCTGCTACCTAGAGACTTCTCCGGACTTGGAATCATGGCGTCGTTCAATGTATTCGATTTCGGCAAGCGTGAACACACCATTAAAGAACGCAGGAGCCAGTTAGAAATGGCACAAATTGCTGTTCAACTAACCAAAGCTAAAGCAGCCGCAGCGGTAAAAAGCAGCTATTTCGAGATGCAACGCGCACGCCAGCTCAGTGAACTGTATCGAGAATTTGATTCAGCCATCCAACTGCGCCGCGCGAGCCATGGCGACGATGCCAGCGATTTCACCGCCGCGTGGGCAAAAACCGAAGCTGCAATGTTCGAGGCTGATCTCGCATACCGTCAAGCGCTGTCCAAACTCAAGAATTTGATGGGAGAACAATAAAGCGCGAGGGGGCTGTCATACTCCCGGAAGTAGTTGTCGGACTCTGTGCGGACGAGGTTTTCGCCGGTTACTTGCCTGGGTGATTGGGTGGCGCTCATGAATTATTCTTCCCGTTCTTGCTTTGCTATCAAAATCGCACCTACGCTTAAGAGTTTCGACAGATCCTCATGAGTTCTCTAGCGTTGCGTTAATTTCAAGCAGCTTTTCCAGCCAGCTCTGCTTCAGCGTCTTCTATGTCCGGCAATTTCCATGTCTTATCGAACAGCGCCTTCTCGGGCCCGTAGAGACGGAAGAGCACTTCGAACTTTCCTTTCGGATCTGTTGGAACCCAGTTCGACTCTTTTCCCGCCGGAGCAATGGAGCCGAAGTAAACATCCACCGATCCATCTGCGTTCTTCTTGAGGTCTGGATTTTGCGATGAGCGGCTGGCGCGCGGCATGTTGCGAATCATCGCGTGGGTCGCACGGTCGTAAACCGTCGCGGACCAATACTGTTTAACCGGAGCATTCGGTGGCACGGTCAGGCGATAAATTTGTCCGCCATCGAAGGCCTGGCCTTTATTGTCCTTAATGGTCATCAAATAAAACTGACCTGCGCCCAGATGCTTGGCGCTGAAGAACGCGTAGGAATAGGTAATGCCGCGGCCATCGATTGGATAGTGATCAGGATTCGCGAAATTGGTCTGCAACCCGTCAACAACTTCCGGTGAAGCTGGCAGAGCCCACTGCGCGCCTTGGTTGAAAGGTGAAAATACGTTTTCGTATTTAGCCTCCATCCACTCGTGGGCTTCCTGAATTGCGCCTTTTAAGATTTCTTGTGTCGTAGGATCCGGATTGAAAGGTTTGCCTTTCTCGATGCCGATAGTTTTGAGGAAATCAATCATGACCTTATCTCGCAGAAGCCATGGTTCGTACTCCACCATCCGAGCGAGTGATTGATAGAAGCGGAGATCGTATGCGATGCACGAGTCAAATACATGGTCGACGACGTCGACGTATTTGCTGGCCGGAGGATTGGCTACGTGCGTGAACGGATAGAGATTGATGCGTTTCCCGTAAGCGACGGCTTTGGCGATGTCGGCATCGCTACCACTCCGAAGAATGGAGCGCGCGAGGACATATCCCTGATACGTAGAAGATGGCATCGGCAAATATCCGTCCGGAATTTTGTCTTTGTAATCCGGTGGCAGGATCAAATATTTGCCACCGCTTCCCTTGTCCGCGCCAGAAGGCCCGATATCTTCAATGGCAGTCTGCCAGCAATCATCGATCGAGCCGGTAATTGAGCCTTCGTCACCAGCAGGAGGAATTTCCAAGACCACGGGACCATCCTTGGTGTTGTAGATAGGCAGGATGTAGATGGCATCGGGATTTGGCGTGAGCGTCTGATTTTTCCAATTCGGCAGACGGGACCAGTAGACGATCTGGTTGTAGCCGGCATTGAGACGCTTCGCCGCTTGGTACATGAGATCGTAGTTCACGATCGGCATGCCCCAGATTGCCGCTTCAATCGCTCGGCGGTACAACGCACGTTGACCAAGTTCTGTAGCTGTATATGCTCTTGGCATGATTTTCTCCCTGTGTACCGTTCGATTTTTTGGTGTTTCGAGAAAACAAAACTATCTGAAGAGAGAATCTGTTTTCATTCCGGAAAGCTACTTTAAACACGCGTAGCAATCGACCACACTGGCAAAGCTGCCAGCCGTAAATTCTAGAAAAAAGTAGACTGTCACATTTGTCAGTACGCATTGTTCAAAGCGCAGTACTAACAATGTCTACTGAAACGCCCACCCCGACTTCACTACCGCGCTCGCGAAAAACAGAGGCGACATGTTCCCGCATTAAGACCAAGAGGTCGTCATGAACCTGCAAGCGATGATTGTCCTTGTCCTGAAAATAAGCATTGTGCTCACCGTATTTGCAGTGGGACTCAATGCGACATTCTCTGATGCTACATTTTTATTCCGCCGCCCTGGAAAACTGATCCGTGCCTTCTTGTCGATGAATGTGGTCATGCCTTTTCTGGCGCTAGTATTGGTCTTATCGTTTAACCTGCATCCGGCGGTCAAAATTGCACTAGCCGCCCTTTCGGTGTCGCCTGTCCCCCCATTCTTTCCCAAGAATGTGCTCCAAGCCGGAGGAAGAGAAAACTATACGGTCGGCTTGCTGGTGGCTACGGCTGTACTGTCGATAGTTGTCATTCCGATCACAATGGAGATATTTGAGCAAGTCGTGCACACACGTTTCGCTATGCCCGCTGGGTCCATTGCGAAGGTGGTCTTCGTGACAGTTCTGGCGCCGTTGATGGGGGCGATCGCCTTGCGGGCAGTGGCGCCTGTATTCGCCCAAAAAGCAGCAAAACCGTTGGGCATGTTTGCGACGATATTGCTGACTCTAAGTTGTTTGCCAGTTTTGTTTGGTTCGCTTCGAAGGTTCCTATCATTAATTGGGGATGGCACACTGCTAAGCTTTGCTGTATTTGCCTTGGTGGGTTACGCAATTGGTCATTGGCTAGGAGGGCCACGCCCGGAAGACCGAGGGGTACTGGGAGTGGCCACCGCGTCTCGCCACCCTGCCATTGCCATAACGATTGCTCACGCCAATTTTCCCGATCAGCAAATGGCCGTTCCAGCCATCCTTCTCTACCTTATTGTCAGTGCGATCATAACCATGCTGGCTTCGAAGCGAAAAACCGGAAGCACGCCAGCAGAGACTGAAAGATCAATGGCAGCTTAATCACAAAATAGATGGCGCAATGTCAGCTGACCTCGGGTCGAATGCAAACGGTGCCGCAATATACATTAAGGAATGTAAGGCATATCACTTAGAGAACAAGTTGCAAGCAAATTCGTGACAACATCATCATGCTGCTTCCAATCTCTTTATCGACTGCGACGATCTCCACTCAAGCTTTCAAACCTCCGCAAGCCATTCATTTATAGCTGAAAGAAACATAAAAACTTACGTAGGACTTGCATTACTATGCAAAAATGTTGCACTCGCGGCACCTTTCCTAAGTCTTTTGCGCCTACGTGTGCTTATGGTGAACCTGCCAACCCGCAAAGTGGCACGAACGATTGATGAACAGCGCTCGGTGTGGATGCGTCGTTCCAACAGATATCTGCTGCAATGCGCGATCATGCTTGCGGCATATTTGATTGCCGGAAAACTCGGACAGGCAACAATTCATATTCGCAGCAGCAACCTGGGCCCAGTTTGGCCGGCTTACGGCGTTGCCCTCGCCGGCATTATTCTCTGCGGCTACCGTTTTTGGCCCGCACTGATGGCAGCGGCTTTCATTGTTGCCTACAGCAGCCCGGTTAGCGCACCCACTGCTTTGGGCCAAGCAGGCGCCGCCACAGCCGCGGCCATGGCCGGAGCCTTTCTTCTGAATCGTGTCGGTTTTCGTTCTTCGATGGCACGCCTGCGTGACGCAATCTGGTTCGTAACGATTGGGGCTTTTGGCAGCGCACTCATCAGCGCGTCGTTTGGAACGTTAGCTTTGTATGATAGCCACATCACGACTTATGTGGGCCTTGCCTCTGGTTGGTTAATTTATTGGCTGGGTGACAGTACAGGGGCACTCCTGATCACGCCTCTGCTGTTTACGGTTCGTGATTTCTCGAAATTCCGTGATGGGCGTACGGCCGCCGAATTTGCATCGCTTGTCTTGTTTGTCATGGCCGTCACTCTCAGCATCTTCGGCAACCATCTGCACTTTCCGGTGGATATGCACCTGTTCCCGTTCGCGGTCCTACCCTTCGTGATGTGGTCTGCAATTCGCATGGGAACAGCCATTACTTCACTCACCGTGCTCGTTGTCGCTACCGTCGCGACTGTAGAAACTGCTTTGGGTAGGGGGCCTTTCACGCCGGGAACTCCATTCATGCAATCGGTCTTGTTGGATATTTTCTTCGCGATCATTTCGGTTAGCGGACTAGTGTTGGCGGTGGTGACGACGGAAAGAACTGAAGCACAACTCTCCAGAGAACAATGGGTACGCGAAGATGCAGCCAAAGCAGTACGCCTCCGCCTGGCAAGTATCATCGAATCGTCAGATGACGCGATTATTGGTGTAGGCCTGGATAGTGCGATTACCGATTGGAACAAAGGTGCTGAATTGCTTTTTGGTTACAGTCCTGCGGACGCACGCGGCCAACCAGCAACGATTCTGTTGGCCGAGGAAGCATCGAAAGAGCTGCGCAGCCTGCTGAACAACCTTTTACAAATGGCCCCGATTAATCGCTATGACACCCCTTGCCAAAAAAAGGATGGCAGTTATTTTGAGGCCGGGGTAAGAGTATCTCCTATTCTCGACACATCTGGCCAAATTTGCGGCGGCTCGGTAATTGTTCGGGACATCACATTGCGCAAACGCCAGGAAGCTATTCTGCGGGAAAGTGAAACCCGGTTTCAGCTGGTGGCAGATACCGCTCCTGTCCTGATCTGGATGTCCGGCGTTGACAACCTTCGTACCTATTTCAACAAACCATGGCTGGAATTCACCGGACGAACCTTTGAATCGCAATTGGGAAACGGATGGTCAGAAGGGGTTCACCCTGAGGATCTGCGGCGTTGTGTGACAACTTATGTGGAGTGTTTCGATCGGCGCGAGACATTCAGAATGGAATATCGCCTCCGAAAAGCGGACGGAGTGTACCGGTGGGTTGTTGACTATGGAGTGCCAAGATTTAATCAAGATGGTTCTTTCGCCGGCTATATCGGCTCATGTATTGACATCACCGATAGCAAGGCCGCAGAGGAAGCAATGTCTACAATGAGCCGGAAACTGGTCGCCGTACAGGAAAAGGAACGAACCCGCATTGCGAGAGAGCTTCACGACGATATCAATCAACGCCTAGCATTGCTCGCCTTCGAGATGCACGAGTTGTTGAAAACCGATCCAGGCCAGATCATGCCAATCATCAGTAAAGTGGTAGAGGAGATCGGTCAACTGTCTCGGGATATTCAGGAGATCTCTCATGACTTGCACTCCTCCAAGTTGGAGCATTTGGGCTTGCTGGCGGCGGTTACCGGATACTGCCGCGAGTTTGCCGCGCAGCAGAAGTTAGTCATCGATTTCTCTCACGATAGTATTACTGCCGCGGTGTCACAAGAAGTCTCATTGACCTTGTTTCGAATCTTGCAGGAATCCCTGCATAACGCGGTGAAATACAGTGGGGTCCGGCATTTCAATGTGGAACTCGGATGCAACTCAAACGAAATCTTTCTTCGTGTCGCCGACTCAGGAGTGGGCTTCGATCCCGAACTGGAGCGTCATCGACGAGGCTTAGGATTGGTAAGTATGAAGGAACGAGCAAGGCTTGTTAACGGCTCACTGACGATTCACACGAAACCAGGTGAGGGAACAAGCATTCATGCTCGGGTGCCGATCAGCGAAACCGACTATCCTGATGACGAGGGCGGTCGATCGTCGTTTGACGAAGTGAGAAAGATTGAAAAGGCATCGTGAGACAGTGCCAGCGATTAACTTGCTTTTGCTTGTGGCTGTTCTAAATACTTAATGAGCAGGACTTCATTTCCGTTCTGGCCGTAAATCACTTGATCGACCAACTTGCGGGCAAGCAAGATCCCCAATCCGCCAGGCCGTAATCCCAGTTCTTCCCGAATCGTAGCGTGACGAATGGGATCATCGGGAGGATTGGCAACTGCTGCATGAGTGATCTCGTCGAGTGTGAAACCTGGGCCAGGATCTGATATGCGGCAGGAGACCATGCGCTGTGCACGTACATATTCGACCTCTACATAGCTTCGAGGATCAAACCCCCCGCCATGCTCCATGGCGTTGAGCAGAATCTCGCGGAATGCTGGTCCGATCTGGTCGCGCTCGGTTTCCTGCAATTCTGCAATTTCCCTCATGAACTGTAGCAATCGATCGGCCGTGGAAATTTCGCACCGCACTTCCAGACGAATCCACTCAGGCGTCGCCGATCGCAGCTCTATGCCATCGTCCCACGCCGGACAGTCAATTGCCATCTGGACCATGTTTTCCAATTCTTCGACCGAATACGGTTTGGAGAAAAAACTGAAGGCATGATAACGCATAGCGTCAACCACATCCCGCGAAGTGCTCTCTTCGGTTAGAATGATCAGCCTCGTGTGCGGCCACTCCTTGCGAATTTTCCTCAACAACTCAACATCTTCCCTGCCGGATGTCTTCTCGCTGGTGATGATCAACTCAAATGCTTTTCTCTTGATGGCTTGCAGCGCTTCCTGGTTGGTTGGTACATAATGGATTGCCCAGATGCCGGGCTTCATAACACCCGCCAGCACATTCTTAAGATCCTGATCTGCGTTAATAACGAGCGCATCTCGAATTGCAAAGGGTGGCATGGAATTGTCGTGGAGTACTGGTGAATACTCTGGATGCCATCGCCATTTCTGAAAACTGTTAAATCTTTCAGGGCCTCAGCGACTACCAGATTTGACAGTACCCCACGTAAACAAGATCTTCTACTGATTAGTCGATGGGGAAGTAGTTACGGAACGGCTCGAGCGCATCGTCCATCCTTCGACTATTTTCGGCGAAGAGTCTGCTCCGCAGGACACCGTGGTTTTCTCGCCGGCGCCCCTCGGTCCTCCTTATATCCATATCAAGGGCCATCACAATTTCCCGCAAAGGAGATAGATTTATGAGTACGATGGGCCGACTCGTTAACGAAGTTGAATCTCAGTTCGGTATGAGCCACGTCAAGGCCGGTTCATTGCTGAGCTCAGTTTTGCGTCTTGTTCAAGAACAGAATGGGGGACTTAGTGGTTTTCTGGACCGCTTTCGGCGTATCGGCTTGTCGGATATGGTATCAGGCTGGTTGCGCGGAGCCCCGACAACCCCGATCAGTCCGGAAAATGTTCAAAACGCTTTGGGTACCCAGACTGTGAATACGATTGCTTCGCGGACCGGATTATCTTTCGCAACAGTAGCATCGGCGCTGGGCTTCATGCTTCCAAAGCTTGTACAGAACCTTGCACCGGGCGGAAAGATCCCGTCGCGACTGCCATCTGAGGCGATGTCCTATTTAACGGGGATTCCAGCCCTGGTAACAGGCAGTCACAGCACAGGAACTTTTGCCGAACGCGCTAGGTTGGGCAGGATGCTTTGGCCCTTGCTCGCGCTGGTGGGAGCGTTGCTGTTGTTCATGCTTTGGTCTCGGAACACATCGACCAGCTTTAACGTGGAAGAGCAAATAAGGATCGCTTCGGAAAAAGCGACCGCAGCACTAGCTTCATTGAAGCCCGGCTTTGCCGTGCCAGATATGGTTAACGCTCTCAACCTGGCGATCATCAACTTCAATCCGGGCAGCGCGCAGGTTCCGGACTCCAGTACAGGTTTTCTCAATAAAGCCGCCGAGGTTATCAAAATGGCCCCCACCGGCACCATCATTGAGATCGGCGGACACACCGATAACACCGGTGACCCGGCGGCAAACCTTTCACTCTCCCAGCAACGGGCCGAGGCAGTACGCAACTATCTTGTCCAGCGGGGAGTACAGGCCAGTCAACTGACTGCCAAAGGATATGGGGACTCACGCCCCGTCGAGGGAAATAATACGGACGAAGGTCGTTTTCATAATCGCCGGATTGAGTTCAAAGCACTCTAGATTTTCGTTCGAACGAATTTGTGGGAAGCATGATATGAAAAACTGGCTTTAGCATTTGTGCTTGCCGCTGGTATTCCGCCTCCAGTGGTCGCACGAAGATCCTGGCAATGGGCAACAACACCGCACTTACAGACGCGTGACATCGCTCGTAGAGGATGCGTTTTGTCCTGATTCGTTGAGGGCAGCGTCCTTTAAAGAGGTCGCCGCCATTGTGGCAGGTAAGCACGCGAGATTATTACGTATCGCGTAGAGGGTTAACTGGCTGACGGAGTGGCAATTGAGCTTCCGCATGATATTGGAGCGATGAGTTTCCACCGTTTTTGTGCTTAGTGCAAGCGTTGCGGCGACGTCCTTCGAAGAGTCGCCTTCCGCCAGGAGTTGCAGGATCTCCCGTTCACGTGCAGTCAATCTCCCTTGAACGACGATTCCCGGGGGAGGAGTTTTACTCGAAAGATAGAGATCTACAACCATTTCCATGATTTTCGGAGAGAAGAATCTTTTGTGATGGCACAGAGTTTCGACAGCTGTTACAAGATCATGGACACAATCTGACTTAAACAATAACCCGCGAATTCCCGCACTCAATGCCTCATGAACCATGCTCTCCGACTCATCCAGGGTAAGTATGAGAATTTCAGTGGTGGGATGGTCCTGCAATATGTTCCGTGCAGCCTCCAGTCCGCTTAGTCGCGGCATACGGAAATCAAGAATCACCAGATCTGGACTCAACTCCCGTGCTTTGGCGACAGCGTCACGGCCATCAACAGCCTGGCCGCAGACTTCCCATTCCCGGCAAGTTTGCAGCACGACGCAGAGTCCATGGCGCACGACTTCGTGGTCGTCTGCGATAAGAATGCGCAGCTTTTTCGGTGTAGGCGCCTTTCTAAGGTAATGCGTTTCCCAGAACTCCAGGGTTTGCGTAGGGTTGGTTCCACAAGATTCCACTGTGTGACTCCTGTTCGTGCCATTACGCCAATTGTGATGGGAACTCTCTCGGGTGGAAACTGCTAACAATTACAGTTTTTCCCTTACCATGGCAGATTCTCTCGGGAGGCCAGGCCCTTTGACCTGTTCAACTCCCCGGTAGAGCTCCTTGGCAGTCCAGAGGAAAATTCTGGGAATTGGATTATGAGATCGAGACGCTTTTTTCATCGATCGCGGGCAGTGATTGGTTTTCCCTTCTGTAAAGCCTTAGTAACGCAAGATATTGGCCAAAACATTGAATTTTCAAGTCTGCAAGATCTACCAGTGGAAAGAAGTTCTGGTCATTGGTTGAATGGCGATGCCCAGATCACCATATCCGGGCGGGCTTGACTAAACCCAATATGAAAAGGAGCAGACAATGTTTCTCTCTCCAGAACTACGAGAACAAGTAATGGATGAACTAAAAAACTTTGCAACGAATTTAAATCTTTCCGATGATCAAAAGCAGAAACTTCAGACCGCACTCACCGATACTTACTCAAAAATTCAGGAATACAAACAGCAAAACCCAAACGCAACCAAAGAAGACTTAGTGAAGAAGATCAGCGACAACCGGTCCGCAATTCGGGAACGGGTAGTCAATTTCCTGACTCCTGAACAACTCAGCAAATGGGATGCCGAAGTGAGCAAGGCAAAGAGCTTTTTGGGACAAAAGATAGCTGCCTAAGAAAAATCCTCTTTGGAAATTTAGGGAGAAGGCATGGCTGTCTGGTGGCTACCATTGTTTCAATTAAGTGCGCGCCAGGTAGCAGCAGACAGCCATGTTTCAAGCTTTGCATGCCCTATTAGAAACAGCGCTAACCGTATCACCGCCGATTGGGGTGATAATAGTAGCGATCGTTGGACAATACCCATCGACATGTTGCTAAGTCGTACGACAGTCTTCAATCGTCAGCCAATGAATCTGGGTAACCGAGTACTACCACAGCGTTAAGGGCTCGACTCAGCACTCCACACCACACTAGGTTTCGCCGTGGGCTTTATCTTCCCCGATCAAACAGACCCGAACGGAAAAGCGTTTAAGGTTAGTGGGCGCGTTTACCTATCTAGATGCTGTAACTATTTACAGTTTTAAATTCACACCTTACTTAGTACATTGCTACCTAAAGTTAGACCACCACTTGTAACTCATACGGATATTGAGGATCACCATGGATATACACAAAGGCACTGGGGATTTGCTCACATTCTTATGACATCGAATTTGTTTCTCAACGTCTGCATGGCACAGCAACCAACTTTTCCGGCCCAACCACCGGCTCCAGCCAATCCACCGGCAGAACCGCCCGCCGATGACTCACTTTCTGAACAACAAAGCCTTCTTAGCATGCGTGGAGGGCAAAGGTTACACAGTGAAATGATCGATGAGGGTTTCGGAGCAATCAGCACCGTGAGGCAAAATTTCCAAGCAGGGCGGTCAAGTTATTGATCGGGGTGATTTATTTCTGCGCGCACTGGGGGCCCCAAAAAGGGGAGGGTGGGTCCCCAGTTTTTATTTCTCCAATTTAGCGTTGTCCGAAAGTGTAAGCAATGCCAAGCACAAAACGCAGTCTTGACTGCCCCGTGTTTGCAAAATGGGTGCGTAGCAAGTCTAGATTACCGCGCGCTGCCCAATGTGAGCTGAGCACGTAGTCGGCACCGCCACCAATCATCCAGGTAAACGCACTGTCGGAAGCCGATTGATCGGGGCTGGCAACCTGTGAAATTGTGGTGCTCAAGTGTGAGGCCCCAAATTGGAGCTCGGCGAATGGGCTGATCGTATACTTTTTAATCTTCTTGTGCCCAAAGAAAATTCGTGGGCCTACCAAAAAATTTTGCAGATGGCTTTTGATGGATATTTCCCCGACGCTGGTCAACTCGAATGAACCCACGCGTGTTGTGTCGTAGGTATTGTCATAGTTCACTCCCACCGCCACTCTACGGTTAAACCAGAGCGCAGCACCCAGATCGAAACCATCAACCCCGAAATCTTGGGTTGCATGTGCCCAGCCACCACTTAACTCGAGGCCCTGAGCATTGGCACGTGAAATCAATCCGCTGCACAATATGATTGCGAACACAACAAGCACCTTCTTCATTGTTGCCTCCCTCCTCTTTGCACGCCTTGTCAATTGATATCTGCTCGGGGGGAATCAACCAACTGTTAGAAATCACAGGTAAGTTCGTTGGGGAAAACTTTCTGGTCTTGCGTAAGCTGTTGCAACTTAAGCAGAAATCTCTCCGGCCGGACTTGTGACTTTTGACAGAAGCTTTGAATCTAGTCACTGTAGGCCGCTTTTGGCAGAGATCGCCCGTGACAAGCCATTCGCCAGCACCAATGTCGGAGGGATGATCGGCGGTGCGACGATCGCGCGTTATTTAATGAAAATACCGCATGAATTGGGCGGGGTGAATCCCACTCACCCGTAGACTCCTGGAAGCTTGCGGATAGGGAAAGAGGCTTGGCGCTTCGCTCGGAAGCCGCGGAGCGCCAGCAAAAAGGTTCCGTCCGAATTCATCTACTACTTAGGAACGACTTGGCCCACTTCGCTGCCGGAAGTCGCCTGTGCTCCTGGCGTAGCTCCCTGTGGGGATTGTTCTGCATTGCTTACAATTTGAACCTCGGCACGGCGATTTTGTTTGCGTCCTTCCCGGGTATCGTTGGGGGCCACAGGTTTTTCCTTGCCCAGACCGATGGCCCGAACCTTATATTCGGGTACATTATGATTGGCTACCAAATAACGAACTACTTCCTCGGCACGGCGTTGGCTGAGATCATTGTTGTATTGTTCCTCGCCGATGTTGTCGGTGCTTCCCTGAACGATCACCATCGAATTTTGTGCGGCGGATAGCTGCCCGCTGAAATCATCCAGTGCCTTCTTGGCGTCGTCATTTAAACGAGAGTCATTGAACTTAAACTCTACGGAGGTCTGCGCGACCACATGATAGTTGTTAAGGTTAGCTACAACATTACCCAGCGAAGTAGCCTTGGAGTCAGCCGAAGTAGCAGTTTGTTGTGCCTGCTGTGCCAATGAGCCGGCTTCGGTCGCTTTCTTATCCACTTGTCCGTTGCTGGCAGTCAACGTCTGAATACCCTGTTGTGCGCGCGTATCCACCTCGGCAATTTGTTTGGTGTTCTCCGAGGTCCTCTGGTCGAGTTCAGTCACTTTGTCCTGCAGGGACGCAACTTGCTTTCGAACGTATCCCTTGGTTGCGCAAGCTGTCGTGAAAAGTGTGCAACTGATCAGCAACCCACCGATTAAGACCTTATTCATAAACGCTCCTCCTGTTGGCGGGGGCCACTTCCCCATTCGCCCGACTTGGCCCAATCTTACGTACTTACATTGGCGACGCGTCACTGGCAGATTTGACAGAAGGTTGGAATCCGGCGGCCTACATTAAACTTGTGTTGCTGAAATGCCACTTAAATCTCTCAAAGAGCAGAGTTCGGCTACATTTCTCCCTCCCTCCGGATAACCAGTTTTCATTGAGAGTTGGCCAACTGGGAGTCCACGCTCAATATGGTCCGTCGGGAGACTAGGATCGGCACAAGAGCGAGCGGTTTCTGAGAACCGACAACATCCAAAATCTCCGCCCAGCTTTTCTCCCACGAGGGACAAGAAAACGCTAGTTAATATCCAGTGCGTCCTTTCCAAGCAGCTTCTGAAAGGGAACATGGGGCTCGGTCTGGTACCAGAAGGCAACAGATGCAATGTCATCCATTAAAGGCAAGTACCTGCCCCCGCTCTGCCATCCCAATGCCTGGATTGTTACGCGCAAATCACTATCGAAACGGACGGGATCGGCAATGTGCCAACGGTAGAGCCCGAATCGTTGTTGCGATTTATACAGACCGTCAGGCTGTAGAACCTGTACCAACCCAGAATATGGACTAGTGAATTCTTCATACTGCCTTTTTTCGGGGTTCTCAAAGTCATAAGAGCCATTAAAGTAGTCTTCTGTTCCAGTCCCGTTGATAGTGGGAAACTCCCGGTCGCCATCGAGATAAAATTTGATCTCCCCTTCCCCCCACCAACCATTGTTGTGAACACCCCACGCCAGATAAGTGCCGACGTATTGGCCCTTGCCTTTAACGTTGTCCACGATGGTGTAAACCTGTTTGTACGGTAGCGGATTCACCCTTCTGAATTGCGCGTGAAAATATGCCGCATCTTTCGGAACGTCTGTCTGGGTGTAGTCAATCTGGTAGTACAAAGTCATCGGCTTTTCATCCAGATTTTCCATAGTGATTTTTGCTTTGTGCCGAAACGGCATAGGCCAATAAGAATTAAACGCGCTTCCCGGGTTTACGCACACCGCGAGCGAAGAGATTCTGGAATATTTCAACCAGCCCATGGCAAAAAAATCGCCGACCGGCACTTCAACCGAGGGATCTTTTTCATCATCCCAATACATCCGCAGAATCGATAGCCGCCAGTTGCCGGTGGGAGTGAGCCAAATATGCTGGATTGCGCCGGATGCATTGATCTCCGCCATGGTAAAGGTCTTTCCCGGTTCGACGATCACATAGGGATTCACCTTCCAACCCTGCCCTAGGTCTCGGGCCGCTTGCGACGCGTTCCCCTGAACTGCCATCCCTCCCTTACCTTTTTCCCCGGTCAGATTTTCAGGGCTGATAGAAAATGTTTTGGCATTTGCTAGCCTGTACAGATTTGCGAGGCTGCTATCGAGCCCGTTGTAAGGACTGGCCTGAGACAGTAGTTGATATGACGTCGAGAGAAAAAATAGTCCAAGCACGACTGCGTGATTTTTCTTCATCTAGGTTTCCCCTATGTTTTCTGATCTTCTGCAATACCCGGACAGGTGCGGTCATTTTTAGGAATTTGATCGACCAAGGGTAGCAGTGCTTCGCCCGTTTGAACATCCTCCGCGGGTATGGCGGAGAGGATGACATCTACTTTACCGTCAGGTAGCGCCAATACGCATTTCCTGCCTCGTAATGAGCAATCAGCACGCGTTGAAAGAGCCGAAGTGGGCTGAGAATCTTAACCGACGGCTTAGGCTACCGGTTTTTCATGCTGCGGTGAGGGCATAGACATTCTAAGTGGTGAGCATCCGCTCCCTCGCCCTCTGGCAGCCTAAGCTGATCAAGCCGCCAAAAGACAGCGTAAACTGTGGCCATGCCTCTAGGAGACAGATTGGAACGGCGTGCGGTTGAAGCGCTAGCTGGCCGCCACGCAGAGCTCGAGCGGCTGGAGGTTTTTGCCTTCGGGGATGAACCCCTAGTGATGCATATTCAGGGCATCCCGGGCATAGGGAAAACTGACCTGCTGCATGCGCTGGCGGCAAGTGTCGGAGGAAAGGGCGTTTTCGTTGTGCGCATCGACGCCCGCTGGTGCGAGCCTTCCCCGGCTGCCTTGTGTCGAGCGATCTGCAGAGAGATCGGTGCCTCGGAGTCCGAAGATTCCGCGGTCGTGGCAAGCAGTCTGTCGGACGCGGCCAAGCGAATTCTCCTGGTGCTCGACAGCTACGAATCTTTCCGTCTGCTTGACTCTTGGCTAAGGCAGATTTTTCTGCCCTCGCTCGGCGACAGTGTGCGCACAATCCTGTCCAGTCGCGAGTCACCCCGTCCAGCCTGGCGTATTGCCCCGGCGTGGAGAGGCCTATTTGACTCTATGCTTTTGGAAACATTTTCTCCGGAAGTGGCTCTGGAGTATCTGACCTCGGAGGGTGTGCCGGAGAGCAGCGCTCGGGAGTTGAATCGAGTTGCGCGCGGGCATCCGTTGGCACTTTCCCTGGGACTCGCGCTCCATTTTGCCGGCGGACAAGTGCACGGGAGCGCGACTACCCATCATCAGGTACTGGAGCATATGGCGGCGCTCTTTCTGGAGGATGCCGATTCGCAAACCATACAGGTCGCACAGGCCGCCAGTCTGGTCCGAACCGCCACCGCGCCGCTACTGGCGGCCATGCTGCCGCACATCCCGGCCGATGAAGCACTGGATCGGCTGCGCTCGCTGCCATTTGTCAGCGCAGGTCCTCACGGACTGCTGATGCATGAAGCCGTTCGCGGGCCGGTGGCGGCCGCTCTTAAATCCAGTGATCCGGCGCGATACCAGGCGTACCGGCGCGCAGCTTCGCAAGTCGTGCGTGAGCAATACAGGCAGGCGCCGCGATCCGATCTCTGGCGTTGCACGGCAGACGTACTCTACCTGCTCGAAAACGAAAACCTGCGCGAAGGTTTTTTCCCCACGACAGAGATCTCGGTGTCGGTCGAACCAGCCCGGGCCGGCGACTGGACATCCATTTCAGCGATCAGTCACAACTTTGATGGACCACAGTCGCATCAAGCGCTGGAGCAATGGTGGTACTACCATCCAGATTCGTTTTTTGTCGTGCGCGATGAACATGGCGGAGTCCAAGGTTTCTACCAGGCAATTGTGGCAGCGAAGGTCCACAAAAATGTGATTGCGAAAGATCCGCTAGCCGCAAGCTGGGCCAAGGACCTGCCGCGTTCAGAAGATAAGGCCGCCACCCTGTGGGTGCGGCGTACGTTGGATCGCGACACGGGAGAAGGTCCATCCTCTGGCCAGGCGGCCTGCTGGCTCGACATCAAACGTACGTATTTAGAACTGCGTCCGCGGCTGCGCTGGGTCTATACCTGCTACTGTGATGCGGAACTATATCGCCGCTCCTTCGAGCAATTGGGACTGCGGCTGATGGATGAAGATCGCCCGCTCCTCGACCGAGTTATGCAACACACATTTCGTCTCGACATGGGAGTGGATTCCGTAGATGGCTGGCTCGGCAACCTGCTCGCCCAGGAAACCGGCACGTCAACCGAGGCTGCGTGTTACTCGCCGTTACTGGATGAGCAAGCGCGTGAGTTAGTGGTGAACGGAAGCCGAGTTGGCCTGACCCCGCTGGAGTTCGGAGTCTTCGCATATCTTGTGGCCAGGCCGAACAGAGCTGTCGCCCGCTACGAGTTAGTGGAGGCCGTCTGGGGATATGGAAAGGAAGCGTCAACCAGCAATGTAGTTGAGACGGTGGTGCGCTCCGTGAGACAGAAGCTGGGAGCGCACCGGAACGCGCTGGAGACGGTGCGGGGAGTTGGCTACCGATATCGGCTAACAACCTGAATTTGCGCTCCCCGCACGAAAGTTGAATGTGGTTCAGGGACGAGCCTCAAGAATCAGGTTGAACGGAGTTTCCATAGCCACCTTCGCGCTCCGGAATCCTGCATCCTTGAGAATTGCAAGCAACTGCCCAGCACCGGCCTGGGCTCCCAGTGAATAGCGTCCTCCCTGCGATAGTGCGTTCTGGGTACACAAACCAGCAGAAGCCGAGTAGTACATCCTTGCGACAGGCCCGACATTTTCTTCAGACCGGTCTCTTGCGAAAGGCTCCACCAGCATGAGTGCGCCGTCGGGAGCCATTGCCTGCCGGGAAGCCCAGACAGCTTCGAGCGGATCGCCCATGTCGTGGAGTGAATCCATGAAGCAGACCAGGTCGAATTTCTCCTCACTGCTCGCAAGCACTTGCGGGGTTGCCACCGCAAACCGAATCCGATCGGCCACTCCGGCCTGCTTCGCTCGTTCCCGCGCTACGGCAATCGAAGATTCATGGTAGTCAATTCCCACGAACTTGGATTTCGGAAATGCCTGCGCCATAAGGATGACCGAGGCGCCGTGTCCGCAGCCGAGGTCGGCTACATGCCCGCCGTTGGCTAACCGCTCCTGGACACCGCTGAGAGATGGAATCCAGCTTTGAGTCAGGTGTGCCCGGTATCCGTTGCGAAAAAAAGCCTCCGTTGCAGTGAATAGCCGGCAATTGTGTTCGTGCCAGCCCATTCCCTTACCGGAGCGGAACGCGGCGAGAATTTCATCTTCGTCGCGCCACAACGAAGCCGCCACGTCGAAAGCCGGCGGAAGAAATGCGGGACTATCTGGATTCGCCAATACAAAAACGTGTTCAGGTGGTAGTAAGTACTGGTTAGTATTAGTGTCAAACAGCACATATCCTCCGGCGACCTGCCCGTTAAGCCACTCTCGCACAGAGCGCTCATTGGTGGCGGTGCGGCGTGCCAGTTCATCCGAATTGATGGGACCACTCTCTGCCATGGCCCGGTAAAGGCCGAGTTTATGCCCAAGGTTGGTCATAACACCCGCCATGGCGGCGGCGAGATCGGATACCACCTGACCTGCGAACTGCTCGACTCTCTGCTGCATATCTTCCATGACGGGCTTCGTACTGGGACTCTGCATTACCGACCTCCTGCCGCCAGAGCATATGGCTCTGAATATTGCGCGCAAGTATTTGGCAGAGGAGCCAACGTGAGGGCGGAGAGAGAACTCTCGACATCCCATAGCTGCGACTGGCTGGATACCACAGCAGGATTGCTGCGCACGGCCTGGCTTACCGGGTGGTTCAGATAGGCCTTCGCAGTTTCACGGCTGGCAAATAGATACACGCCTCCCATTTCAAACTCCTCCTGCTGCAAGACCCATATCTTCCAGATCAGACCTTCTACCGAGGCAATGATAGTAGCGGCTTCTCGGCTCTTGGCAAGAAAGACATCTGGAGCGACCCGCAACTTGAAGCGCAGGTGTAAGACGGTGTAAGTGGTATGACTCTTCTCTAACATTTCACTTCTCCCATGTGTTTGTCTCTGCATCTGTGGCAGACACAGGTGAGTCTAGGACTCGTGAAACGTTCCAAGATGAGGGCCAGATGAGGACATGATGAGAATTGGGCTAAGGAAGTACTTGAAAGCTATACCAAATCATTTCGCGAGCTCCCCTTTCAAAAGCTTGAGAATTTCGTCTGGGAACGGCGTGCGTGGATTTGGATGTTTGAGAACTTGTGTGCTCGGATCTGACCCTTTGGTGCCCCTGATATCCGTTGCCAAGATAACCGAATTGATGCGTTCTGGGCCATTCGTCCTCCATTTTCCTGACACACCTCTACCGGAGTAGAATGCCCGCCGGAGGTAGTGATGTTCACAGCCACGGCCAACCTGATTCTTCCCAGCACAACTACCGGATCCTTTCCCCGCCCCCGTTGGTTCGACATCTGCATGTGGGGACGTCCGCTCGATACTTGCATGCTCGACATCCGTTTTCGTGAAAAGTTTCAGGACGCGATGGCCGTGATGGTAAGTGATCAGGAGCGCGCTGGGCTCGACATCATCACGCACGGCGATTTGCATGTGGACGAGGACATGGCGGGGCGGGCGTGGCACCACTATCCACTGCAACGTTGGGCTGGGTTTGAAGGAGACCATTTGCAGCCGGAGGAGACTACTGCGCCCTGGTTGCACTATCCTCCGGGAACGTTGTTGAATGAGATCTACACAGGTTGGCGGTGGCCGCACGTGGTCGACAAGATCGAGCATCGCCCGCTCGACTATCCAAAGTTGTGGCGCCTCGCTCAGTCGAAGACTCGCAAGCCGGTCCGGTTCGGTACTTGCTGCTCGCAAGTGATGGCACTTTTTCTGGACATTCATACGCCGAAATACAAGGACAAGCGCCAGGTGATTTGGGACATGGCGGAAGCCATGAATAAAGAACTGCTAGCGCTCCGCGACGCCGGTTGCCGTTGCATCCAGATTGAAGAGCCCACGTTCCATTTCATGGCGAATACCTACGGCAAGGACCACGCGGAAGTGAAGTTCATGGTCGATGCCTTCAACCGTGAGGTTCAAGGGCTCGATGATGTGGAGCTTTGGATTCACACCTGCTGGGGCAATCCGAACATGCAGCGCGTGATGGAAGACACAAGTTACGCTAACTCGATTGAAATCTACCTTGAGCGCTGCCGCGGAGATGTATGGACGCTCGAGATGAAAGACCGCCATCAACAAGATCTCGAGCTCTTCGCGCCATTCAAAAATAATCTGAAGAAGAAAATCTGCATCGGTGCTGTGAGCCACCGCAGCTTGCAGGCGGACCGCCCAGAAGATGTGGCCGCCGAAATCCGCAAGGCGCTGAAATACATTCCTGCAGAGCAGCTAATCGTCTCAAGTGATTGTGGCTTTGGACGCCAGGGAGCGAATCGCGAAATTGCGTTTTATAAAGCAAGTGCGATCGCACAAGGTGCGAACATTGTACGCCGGGAGCTTGGGCTGCCCTTTCAGTATGTTCCGGCGAGTGATCCTCAGCTACAGATTGATGTGGTACCCGGGCGGGACGTGGCCAAACGCCCGGCCTAAAAAAGATTTCATTTACGAGCAGACGGACCTGTTTCTCGCAAGGAGCGCCCGGGGCCAACTTTTACCGCTGGAACTTTTAATTTGTCGAGGGCGTTCAACGCTTCTGGTACGGATGGAAGATGTAGTCCTTCGCCTTCACGGCCGTATGGCACGCGTGTCCGCAGTCTGAGAGGCTTTTTGGATCGGCGGTGAACTTGTCAGATGCGGCTTCATAGTTAAACACCGCGTATCCCCATCCGCCGCTTTTCGGAAATTTCTTGCTGTCCTTTTCAATGACGAAAGCCTGGGTGAAAACATCCGGCACATCCACGACGAAGGGAGCCTCGGTGCTCTTCTTCGGCTTCCACTGGAGCTTCACGATTTTAGAGCCATCCGGGAAAGGCTGGCCATTGCCCGGAATGCCGGCCTTGTAGGCATTGATCATGGTCGGATTGGCGACGATCACCTTCAGCACTTCTTCGGTCCGGGCGGAAGAGACCACTGACCAGTCCTCGTATCCCTTAAAATCGGAGAACGCGATTCCACTCGGCGATTTCAGAGAGTACTTGTCCTGCGCGTAAACGAGCGTGGCGAGGACAGCGAACACTGCCGTGGTTATCGCAATCATGAGCTTGCTTTTGCGATTCATGGCTGATCCTTTCTCGATCAGAATTTCCAGTTTGGCTGCGAATTCGGCACAGCATATCACACACCTAATTCCGCTGACGGTGGCCCATTCAAGCCCGGTTTTGGCTCGAATGGGAGAGTGCCTCTAAAGAAAGGTGAAATTGCCCGCACGCCGGAGAAACTTTTGCCCCACAGGTTACCGCAACATTTCGCAGCTCGCCTTGCTTCATCTGCCCGACCGCGTAGTCGCAAGCACGTGCTGTCATGGCCAGGTATGTCGCGAAGGGTTCTGACAGGCCGACGAGGTCATGCAGGAACCGTCGGTGAGAAAGAGATTCTTTACACCGCGTTCCGCGAATTCGTACTCGATGTTGCGCGCACGCATGACGGGCTTGAGTAAGCCAACTCGACCGACCCAGAACCATTCCGGCTATTCTTAAAAAGGTCGCTACGCAACTCGGTTGTCGCGAGAAAATCCCGGCGGTCTCTCCTCGGCAACGTTGAAGATTCTTTCGAGCGCCAACCCTACGCTGGCCAGCCTTCCTTCATCGAACAGTTGTCCGATCAGCGTCACTCCATGCGGTACTCGTCGCGGCGGTGAAAACTTTGGCAAAGGATGCTGCGGGTCTGGCGCCCAGTCACTTCGCGCTTCCGACACCTCCACGAAACCGGCACGTAAGGTCAATGATGGATGCCCGGTGGAATTGGTGATGACGAGCATCTCGTCGCGCAACGACGGCACCAGCAACAGGTCGACCTCTGAGAAGATGCGTGCCATTTCCTGAACGACCTTGTGGCGGAAGCGATCCGCTTGCACAAGATCGACTGCTGATAAGAAACGCGACTGCCGAAGAACGTTCGGCCAGAAATCGGGAGTCTGCACTTTCAGTTCGCTTAATCGTCCGCTCAGGGTCAACTCTTCGAATGACGCACCCGATTCGGCAAAAAGAATAATGTTGAGCGTATGGTATGGCCAATCCGGGATCGAGACTTCCACCAGCTTCATCCCAGCCTTTTCCACCGCCTTGAGCGCCCCGCGATCGACCTCGGTAGCGGACTTGTCCTGCATCCAAGCCGGAAAGTAGCCGACGCGCAGACCTTTGACGCTAGCATTGGCGTCGAAGTCGAGGTGGCTAGGCACACTGCCCATGTCTCCCGCATCGGGACCGGAGATTGCCTGCAAGACCAGCAGCGCATCTTCGACCGAACGCGTCATTGGTCCCAACTTGTCCAACGACCAACAGAGCGTCATCGCGCCTGTGCGAGGCACACGCCCGAAGGTCGGCCGCAGCCCTGTTATCCCACAGCGCATCGTGGGACTAATGATGCTGCCTCCGGTTTCGCTGCCAATCGAGAATCCGACCAATCCCGCGGCAGTCGCAGCACCCGGCCCAGCACTCGATCCCGAAGAGCCTTCTTCTAGCAACCACGGATTCATCGTCTGCCCGCCGAACCAGATGTCGTTCGAGGCGAGCGCGCCCAAGCTGAGCTTTGCGACCAGCACAGCTCCGGCCTCGTCGAGTCGCTTGACCACGGTCGCGTCTTCTTTGGGCACGCGGTTGCGATACGGCTCGGCACCGTAAGTGGTGGGAATGTCGGCGGTATCGAGCAGGTCTTTGCCTCCCCACGGAATGCCGTGCAGCGGTCCGCGATATTTTCCCGCTGCGATCTCCGCGTCCGCCCGATTCGCCTGTGCCATCGCATGATCGGCGGTTAGGGTGATTACGCATCGCAGCTTCGAATCGAACTGCCGAAGGCGTTGAAGGTAAATTTGCGTGAGCCGAGTCGACGTGAGGTAGCGTTGCTCGATCCATCGCGAAAGTCTGGTTACTGACGCATAAGCAATGTCTTCATCGCTCGCGGGCAGCGGTCCCGGCTCAGCCGTGCTGCGGAGGAAGCGATCGCGCACTGCCACCCTCTTTACGTCAGCCAGCACCGGGTCCCACTTCGTAGCCGGAGCAAGCGCAGCCTCCAGTTCCACCTTTCGTGGCCCGGTACGACGCTCATACAGGTGGGCCATGCCTCGTCGCCAACTCGAGGCCGCGACCTCGACTTCGCTTTCTGACATTTTGAATTGCACGAGCTTTTCGGCTTCCCGTATGGTTGTTGACGAGATTTCTGGACCCACCAAAGGTCTGGTACCGGTGGTCGGAGGTGCGCCAGGTGTCGGTTGCTGCTGGGGTTCAGAAGCCTGCGCAGAATTGTTGCGCGTGGCGGCGCCGATTAAGCTGGCGGATAGGACAGTCAAAAACTTTCTTCGGGATTTCTCCATAGCTCCTCCGCGCGGCATTATAGCCACCCGGAGTCACAATCAAAGTGTGGATTCCTATCGAGTGATGGGCATGTGGAGACGGGTGGTGGCTTATTCCAGCCCGATTTTGGCTTGAGTGGCCGTGAAGCCAAAAGCTTTTGACAACCAATCGGCGACTGCGCCGGGGTCTGGATAAATGAGCCAGGAATTACAGGGCACGCGGCTTTCGGGCAGGCTCCGCGATTGTCCATTTGCCAGGTTTCACTTGGTACTTCGGTGTTTGACGAGCACACCAGACGGGACTAGAGTCCGTATAACCACTTCGCCTGCCAGGCAGATGAGAATTCCCGATCCCTTAGAACATGTCGAGTGAGTAGCGCTATGCCAGCTTTTGAGGTTGTTGCTGCAGAACCGGCACAGGACAGTGAAACTCGCGCGATGCCCCCGGCCAAGGAGCATAAGCCCAGGGTACGGCGATTTCACGCCTTGACGCTCAAAGACCACGCCCGATTGCTGCTGCCTTTTATCGTCATGGGTATTCTCGGCGGGGCAGCCAGGCTCCAGTATCCCTACTGGTGGCCTGTCCCCGATCTCGTTTCTTTTGTGGCTAACATCTTCATAGTGACCGCCGTGCTCGGAGTGATTCTGGAACTGTTCTCGGCGAAGCTCCTGATTGAAAGAGTTTCTGAAGACATGGCTCAGAGATTGATCGGACGCGGTTTGCCCGCAGAGCTCCAAGCCTCGATTCGCGATATTGTGGCCACGGACTTGGCCAGAGACCACTATGTGAAGTCGTATGCTTTTTCGACTCCTGTGGACGGACACGTCAATATAGATATCGAGGTTCGATATGAATTAAGGAACTACTCGGAAGCAGTACGAGATTACGCGCCGGAGATCGCGGTGGAGATTTTTTCTCAGCCTGAGTTTCGATTCCTGGAGTACGGAATTGCGGGAAGGAAGATCCACACTTTTTCTGATGAGAACCTTGTCAGCAAAGTGGAAACTGTTGATGAGCTCAATATAAGAAGAGTGCCTCAGAGTGCTCTGCCGCCAGTAAGCCTGAAACCGGTCAGGAGCGGTGAGAAATCCGCATGCCAAGTCACGTGGAGGTATCACATGACTGTGCCCGAGCAGTATTGTGATGTGATCGATTTTGGCGAGGCCACGCTTGGCGCGACTTTGCAGGTACAAAATGTGCCAGAAGAACTCGAGTTCGTTTGCGGGGGCGATACGAGTGTGCACCATGAGGTCGGCAGCCACTCCTGGTATTTCGATAGATCATTCATCGCGGGCCAACATCTACGCGCTTGGTGGTTCCGCAAGGTCTCTGCGCGATCGTCGCGTTATCCTGGCAAGTAAGCATAGGCGCACGAAAGCACAGAACGCCGTAGATTGGGGAGCACAAATCTTCACAGTCTAAGTGAAGAAAAAGCGGACTTACACGGACAACCGGGGGCGAGCAATTCGTAACCTAAAACTTGCTTTAGGAACCATCGGGAAGGTACTCCCATGACGCCTCTGCTCCGCAGGATCTTCTCCCTCAGTTCCGCTTGTTCATCGCCATGCCTCTCTGCAGCGCACAGAACTTGATGACGCGTCGGTATCTCGCCGCGTCGGCCGTCCGATCAATCGCGGCGACTTCAAGATCGTTTCCACATTCTAAACGGTTATATCTAGAGATAGCACCTGCTGAAAGCGCCGTAACCCCACAAATATGCGTCCCTACGGTTCGTGTTCTAGTTCCTTGTCGTGACAGCTAAACTGTCGTGCCAAAGAAAGAGTCGATAACCCAAACCTATAATGCATGACAACAACAATATAAACGTCACCGCAACGACCGCTCTGCGCGAAAACTGCTGGGCGCTCATGTAAATCAACAACGTGATGATCGAACCGATCCAGCCTAATGCAGCCACACACACAGGACGTGAAACGATTCGCTTACTCGATCCCGATGATTGATGATCCAATCCTGTGCTCCCCCAGAGAGCCGCTCCAACCACGATTCCATAGGTAACATACATGGCGAAGGTGCAAATGACCATGATGACAACTTCGATCTGTGCCCACCAAGTGAAAACCGAGGTGATTGCAATAGCAACCCAAATTGCGTTACCCGGAACCTTGTGCTTGCTAACTCGAGAAAGAAATTTGGAAGCAGGTAATCGTCCATCCCTCGCCATGGCCCAAACCAGACGCGTCACGGTCGTTAGATTCGCCAACACACAGGCAAAAATTGCAATGGAAACCAATAAGAGAGCAGCATTCACAACATAACCGGGAAAATAGCTAGCGATGATATAAAGCGCTGGTGTCGGGTGTTCTACAACACGTTCTAAGGATGGGATAGCCAGCGTGAACCCAATCAGCATGATAAACCCTAGAAGGACTGCGCTGCCTTCGGCAGCCAAAATGGCGGTGGGAATTCGTTTTCTAGGCATTTGCGTTTCTTCGGCCACATTTGCCGCTGCCTCAAAGCCACCTATGGTCCAAACGCTCATTAATGATGCGGCGAAGAAAGCCGCCAGGTATGCGGTTCCGCCCGGTTGTTGCGGGTGAGTGAAGAGATATCCGATGGTATGCACTTTTCGAATAAGAGCGACCACCAGTAGCAGTATTGCTATTAGAACACTACCAAGCATCTCAGCAATAACCGAAACATCATTTACGAGGCTAGCCAATTTGATGCCGAAATGATTGATTAGACCAGCTAACAATAAGGTGGCGATTGTAGCCGCTACAATGTGCGGGCTCGTATTCGTAATACCGAAAAACGGAACCAGGTAACTAGCTAGCGCATAAGCGACGCCGGCCATGCCGGTAACGATCTGGACAATCATCATCCAACCAGCGCAGCATCCCATCCAAGGCCCCGCAAGTTCTCTTGTCCACTGATAAGCATAACCGGAAAGTGGAATTTGGCGAGCCAACTGAGCGAAGACGAGGGCAACGAGAAATTGCCCAATGCCAACAATGAGCCACGTCCAGACGAAAGCGGGTCCGCCTACGCGCAACCCACGCCCGTAGTCCGCGAACAGTCCGGAGGTAATGCAAATAACTGAGAAACTCAGAGCGAAGCTGGAAAACGACCCCAATGTCCGATTCAGCTGTTGAGAATAGCCGAATCGAGCGAGCTCCTGTACATCACTCTCGGCAGCGTTTGTAGAAGTCAAGGGTGTGCTCAGAACAGCTTTCGAAGCTCTCAGTTGAAAAGTTCGGCTCTTGTGAGAAAGGCTAGCTTCGTCTAAACGTTTATAAATGAAAAATTAACCTTGTCAACTAGAATTATGGCGCCATCCAGGTTGCGGCGACGCCTACCGGATTCTGGCACTACAGCTCATCTCCCCGATGCTAATGCAGCGTCGAATTGTCGGCGCAGCTTTTCCAGTGTGGAAGACTTGACCGGAAGCCGGTCCACCAATGTGATCATTGCCGCATCCCGCCCATGATTCAGAACTCCCTGCAGTCCGTATTGCAGAAAACTGAATTGTCCATGCTCAGGTTTCAGGATTGATTGTCAGAAATCCGTCGTTTGCATCGACGACCGAAGACCGGGTCTTCGTATCCTTTCGCCGGTCAAACTGCGATCATTCTTGGGTTTGGAATCTGAGACAATTCAGGTTACTTATTTCGCCAGCAGCCGGGCACTGGTGGTAACGGGATTGTCTGCTCCGAGGGTATTTTTGCAAATGCTCGGCGGCGGAGCCGAATGCGGCTTTCGCTTCGTCATGCTTTTCTTGAGCATTCAGCGCACGCGCAAGGCACAAATATGCGCGCCCGATGTTGCTCGAAAACGTTCCCGGGGTAGTGGTGGCTGTTAAAAGATTCAGTGCGCGCTGCGCATCGTATGCTGCCGGGTCGGGACGGCTGGCAAGGAGAAGCGTCGCCGCGGTCCCCTCGGCGCGCCCCCGCAGGTGCTGGCGCAGCAGCCGGCGGAAGGGCCAGCGGCAGAGGCTGTCGCCGTTGACCAG
>Ga0207689_10000937_pt1 | contig 28023 bp, 23 predicted proteins | sample KBSMisM52_FD_184312 | JGI IMG/M metagenome (GOLD analysis project Ga0207689, IMG submission 184312) | Miscanthus rhizosphere microbial communities from Kellogg Biological Station, Michigan, USA - KBS Miscanthus M5-2 (SPAdes) (version 2) | ecosystem: Host-associated > Plants > Roots >...
GCGCATCTGCAGCAGTTGCTCAGGGAGGTCCCCCACGCCGGGAGAGAGCACCCTGGCGCGCCGTCCGATCAAATTGAGATTGAGCACGAACTGGTGCGCGAGGGCATAGTTACTCCGGAATCCCGCAACGTGCACCACTTGCGCCCCGGCGACCAGGCGTACGGCCTTCTCGAAGGTCGCTTCCGACAGGAGCTCGCCGGTGCGCTGGATGCTCTCGATATCGGCCCGTAGCCCCTTGTGGAGCACTGACGCGCCCGTGAGGACGCCGGTCATGCTCTTGAACTGCGCGACCTCGCTTACCTGGCGAGCGACCGCTTTCCGGGCAAGCTCCTGCAAGTCGGGGTAACCGTCCAGCCCGAGAAACTCGGCGAAGCGGACGACGGTCGCCGTGCTGAGCCCAAGTTCCCTCCCGACCTTGGCCGCCGACGTGAACGCGATGTCGTAAGGATTCTCGAGCATGTAGTCGGCGAGCAGGCGCTGCGACTCACTCATGTCCTTGAAGCGTGCGCGCATCGTCTGCAGCACTCGCTCGATGGATTCGTCCTGAGGTTGCGCGCCCTTGCGTGTAACTGTCATTGCATCTACGTCCTTGGATGCAATGCATGTTGCATCAACGGACCTTGGTGGTCAAGGGGATCAGGCGGCTGGGGGGCGGCCGGCACGTGAACATGCCGATGGCAATTGGCGCAACGTGGAGCGTTGCAACGAGATATACGCAGCGGCGGCGCTGCGCAGATTTCCGTCGACGGACTACGACGCAGCTACGCCGCTAGCAGCACCTCGGTCCGCTGCGACTGTACTTGCGGTCGATCGAGCGAGCGAAGAAGTCGCGGCGCGTCAGAACGGGGTCGTCCGAATGATGCGCCGCCATGTGCGCGAGATACCGCTCGTAGTCCGGAATTCCGAACACCTGACGTAACCCGGCGAAAACCATGTGCGCCCGATCGCGCAAGCCCATCGGGCGCGTCTTCGCGCAAACCAGCGCGTCGGCGATGTCCAGCGAATCCGTTGCTCGCTGCTTCGTGACGATCGAACTCACGCCATCGCTCCTTCGACGCCCGCGACCGGCGGTATTTCCTGCGCAGTCGGTCGTACCTGCTTCAGCGCGCGCATGCAAACGCGGACGGTGGCGATGCACATCGCGATGACCAGCAGGACGAACAATGCGCATACGACCGCATCCAGATAATTGTTGAAGGCGACCCGTCGCATCTCCTCGATCGACTTCGCCGGTGCGAGCAACGTGCCCTTCGCCGCGGCGTCGCTGAACTTGTTCGCCAGCGCGACGAAACCGATGCGCGGATCGGTGTGGAAGATTTTCTGGACCCCCGCGGTTAGCGTGGTCACGAGCAGCCATACCGTCGGCACCAGCGTCACCCACACGAACCGCTCCCGTTTCATCTTCACCAGCACACTCGTGCATAACAGCAGCGCGATGGCCGCGAGCATCTGGTTGCCGACACCGAAAAGCTGCCACAGCGTATTGATTCCGCCCAGTGGATCTACGACGCCCTGATAGAGGAAGTATCCCCACGCTCCGACGCACAGCACGGTGCCTGCGACGTTCGCTGGCAGGAACTCCGTATCGCCAAGCGGCTTGTACAGGTGGCCGAGCATGTCCTGGATCATGAACCGTCCGACGCGGGTTCCGGCGTCGACGGCCGTGAGGATGAACAGTGCCTCGAACAGGATGGCGAAGTGATACCAGAACGCTTCCATCGCCTTGCCGCCTAAGGCCTGTCCGAGGATCTGGGCCATCCCTACCGCGAGTGTGGGCGCACCGCCCGCTCGGGACAGGATGCTCGTTTCGCCGATGTCAACCGCCGTCTGATTGATCATGTCGGGCGTGATCGTGAATCCCCAGCTCGAGATTACGCGTGCGGCCTCCGCTGCCGTCGTGCCGATCACCGCCGATGGGGCGTTCATTGCGAAGTAGATGCCCGGGTCGAGCACGCAGGCCGCTGTCAACGCCATGATCGCAACAAACGATTCGGCAAGCATCCCGCCAAAGCCAATGAACCGCATGTGCGACTCGCGTTCGATCATCTTCGGTGTCGTTCCGGACGAAATGAGCGAATGGAATCCCGAGACGGCCCCGCACGCGATCGTGATGAAGAGGAACGGGAAAATCGAGCCGGAGAAGACCGGCCCCGTACCGTCGATGAAGCGAGTGACGGCTGGCATCGCAAGCGGCGGGGCGACGACATAAATGCCAACCGCCAGCGCCACGACGGTGCCGATCTTCAGGAACGTGCTCAGGTAGTCGCGCGGTGCGAGCATTAGCCATACCGGCAGGCTTGCTGCAATGGCACCGTACAGGATCAGCGCCCACGCGAGTTGCGTGCCGGTCAGCGTGAACAGGGGTGACCAAGTCGGATCCGCGGCGACGGCGCGTCCGAAGTACAGCGAGGCAAGGAGCAGCACCACGCCGAACGCCGATGCTTCTCCAACGCGGCCGGGACGAATGATCCGCATGTAGACGCCCATGAGCAGCGCGATTGGAATCGTTGCCGCGATCGTGAACAGGCCCCATGGACTCGACGTAAGGGCCTTGACGACCACCAGACTCAGGACGGCCAGGATGATGATCATGATGACAAGCACCCCGACCAGCGCTAGGGAGCCTGCAACAGGACCGAGCTCCATCTTGATCATTTCGCCGAGCGATTTTCCGTCGCGGCGGACCGATACGAACAGAACGATGAAGTCCTGCACCGCACCGGCAATGACGACGCCCACGAGAATCCATAGCGTGCCCGGCAGAAATCCCATCTGCGCCGCAAGCACGGGGCCGACGAGCGGACCGGCGCCGGCGATCGCCGCGAAATGGTGACCGTAGAGCACCCACTTGTTCGTCGGCACATAGTCCATGCCGTCGTTGTGGCGCACCGCGGGCGTTATCCGATCGTCATCGAGCTGCAGCACCCGTTCCGCGATGTATTTGCTATAGAACCGATACGCGATCAGATAGACGGTCACCGCCGCCGTCACGAGCCATACGGCGTTGACGCTCTCGCCCCGACCGAGCGCGAGTGCCGCGAACGAGAACGCGCCCGCGATGGCGATCACGGGCCAGAGAAGGTACGCAACGATTCTATTCATCGCGACTCCTTGGCGGAGATCAACACACGGGAGGCGCGCTCCCGTAGTCTGCGCGGTCCGCTTGCGCGCAGTCGTGTCAGGTTATACCTGCCGAAATACGTGCACAAGGTCCGCGGCGATCCAGGAAGTCGCGCAGTAACGCACCACCATTGGATCAACGGCCGGTGGCAGCGACACCACTATTGGCACTCACCCGTCGCGATCACTGCTTCGAGATGACTTCCCACTTGCCGTTCTTCACCTGCGAGATCGTCATCAGCCCGTGCGTCAACTCGCCGTTGGCGTCGAACGCGATGTCCGCCGTAATGCCGGGATAGTGAATTTTCTGGAGTGCGGGCAGGTACTTCGCGGGTTCCGTCGAATTGGCGGCCTTCATCGCCGCGGCGATCAGCATGACGCCATCGTAGAAGTACGGCGCATACAGGCCGATATCCTGGCCGAACTGTGCCTTGTACTTGTCCGCGAAGGCCTTGCCGTTGGGGCGCGATTCCAGGATTGCACCGGGCGTCGACGCTATCTGGCCTTCGGCAGCCGGGCCTGCGAGCGTGATGAACTTGGCCGAGTTCATCGTTTCGCCGCCCATCAGCGTCATCTTCATGCCGAGCGTCTGCAACTGACGCGCCATCGGTCCCGCTTGCTGATCATAGCCGCCGAAGAAGATCGCATCGGCCTGCTTGCCTTTGATCGACGTCAGTAACGACGCGAAATCGACGGCCTTGTCGTTGGTGTGCTCGTGCGCGACGACTTCGCCGCCGGACGCCTTGACCGCGCGCTCGAACTCGTCCGCCAATCCCTGGCCGTAGGCGGTCGAGTCGTCGATCACCGCCAGCCGCTTCAACTTCAACACCTTCACTGCGTATTCGCCGAGCGCCTTGCCCTGCTTGCCATCGTCGGCCATCAAGCGGAACGCCGTCTTGAATCCCTGCTGCGTGTACTTGACGTTCGTCGACACGGAAAGCTCTGGAATCCCGGCATCGCTGTACACCTTCGACGCGGGAATCGTCACGCCCGAGTTGAAATGCCCGACCACGCCGGCGACCTTGGCATCGACGAGCTTCTGGGCGATCACCGGTCCGAGTTTCGGCTCGGCCTGATCGTCTTCGGCGATGAGTTGGAACTTGACCGTCTTGTCCCCGATCTTGAATGGCTGCGCGTTGAGCTCGCGTATCGCAAGCTCGGCGCCGTTTTGATTGTCCTTGCCGTAGCTCGCCTGCCCACCGGTCAACGGCGATGCGAAACCGATCTTGACGACTTCCTGAGCCTGCACCGCGGTGGCTGCCAATACGCCAGCGACAGCCATCCCAGCGGCTAATGCAATGGTCTTGTTCATGCGATCTCCCGTTCGTTTGGCGCCGCTGCAAGCGTCACTGTCTCAGCGCGGCGCCGGGCGGACAAGTCTACGCTTTGCACATGCGGCTCAAGCCTTCAGTTCGCGCGCAGTCATCTGGTACTTGAAGTTCTGCGGCGCGTAATAGTGGAGTGCGCCCGCCGTGCGCGGCAACGGTCGCGCTTCAGTCCTGCTGCCGTCCGCCGAAAAGGTCGGCGAGGTGCACCCGGTCTCCCGAGGCATCGCAATCGTATCCGCCCACGCGCGCGATCGCGCGGCGGAAGGCATCACCGCGCGCCGTTGCCACCATCGTATCAACGGCGATGCGCGCCGGCGCACTGCGGCGGCACGCGAGGTAATAGCGCTCGGTGACCAGCCCGACGAATGCCAGCTGGTGCGCCCGCGCCGCAGCTTCGATGCCGAACGCGACGTCGGCCATCCCTGCCCGCACGGTCGCCGCCGTCGCCATGTGAGTGAACTCTTCGCGGTCGTAGCCGACGATTTCCGACGGTTTGAGGCGCTGGCTGGCGAGCAATGCGTCGAACAGTAACCGCGTACCCGAGCCCCGTTCGCGGTTGACGAATCGAAGGCGCAACCGCGCGACGTCGGCAAGATTGCGAATCCGGCCTCGAGACGGTTGACCGACGCGACGATCTTTTCGGTGCACATCGTGACGGGTCGACCCGGTCACCGGTCACCGTGCCGGGTGTCGGCGACCGCCGTCATTCCGTGGCCTGCATCGGCTGCACGCGCGACAGCGCCGCCGCGGCGTCGACCCAACCACCACCCATCGCCTTGTAGATTCCGATCAGCGACGTCAGCACGACGTCCTGCTGCTGGGTGTACGCGATCTGCGCCTCGAACAGGCTTCGCTCGGCGTCGAGCACCTCGATGTAGCTCGTGTAACCGTTGTCGTAGCGCAGGCGGGCGAGGCGGCGGTAATCGGCCAGCGCGGTGACCTGGCGTTGCTGCGCAGCGAGGATCTCGCGCGATTTTTGCGTCACGATCAGCGCGTCCTCGACGTCGCCGAACGCGGCCTGCACCGTCTTGTCGTAATTGGCGAGCGCGAGTCGCTGGCCCGCTTCCGCCTGCTGCACCTGCCCCGCGATCGCCCCCGCATTGAAGATGGGCGCGGTCAATCCCGCGGCGAACGACCACGTTCTTGCGGGCCCCGTGAACAGATCACCGAGCGCCGTCGACACGGCCCCGAACGCGCCCGTCAGCGATATCGACGGAAAATACAGTGCCTTCGCGGCACCGATCTGTGCATTCGCGGAGATGAGCTGCTGTTCGGCTTCGCGCACGTCAGGACGGCGATCGAGCAGCTCGCTCGGCAAACCCGCAGGAATGGGGATCGGGGTCAGCTCGTCGATGGCCTTGCCGCGCGCGATCGCACCCGGATTACGGCCGAGCAGCAGCGACAGCGCGGTCTCCTGCCTCGCGATCTGCGCTTCGTAATTCGGGATGGCGGCGACGGCCGCCTCGTACTCCGATGTCACTTGTGCGAGCTCGAGTTGCGAGATGACGCCGCCGGCGAAGCGCTTGCGGAACAGCTCGAGCGAATCGAAGCGCGAACGCTCGGTCTCGTGCGCGATCTGCAGCCGGCGATCGAGATCGCGCAGCGCCACGTACCCGGCTGCCGCATTCGCCGCCACCGACAGTACGATGCCGCGGCGCGCTTCCTCGTTCGCCCAGACGTCGGCGCGCGCGGCCTCGGTCCGCCTGCGCACCTTGCCCCACAGGTCGATCTCCCACGACGCCGTCAGTCCGGCCTGGTACGTCGAATACTCGGTGGTTACGCTTCCGGGGACCACCTGGGGCGTGCTGATCCGCGAGCCGCGCTGTCGTGCCGCCTGGACGGGAAACGCGGGAGAGATCGCGACCTGCGGAAACAGCGCGCTTCGCGTCGTGACGTACGCACCCAGGAATGCGTCGACGCGCGCTGCGGCGATCTGTACGTCGAGGTTGTTGCGCAGCGCCTCGTCGACCAGCGACGAGAGCACCGGATCGTCGAAGGCCTGCCACCAGCCGGTGTCAGCAACCGCCTGTGCTGTGGCCTGGCTGAAGCGATACGCGGCCGGCGTCTCGACCGGCGGCCGCCCGTAGTCAGGGCCGACCGTACACGAGGACAGCAGTGCTGCGAGCGCGACGATCGCACCGCGCATCAGTCGCCCTCCTGCGCAGCCGGCGTCGCGACGACACCACCCGCCGCAGGTGCGGTGCCCTGCGGCGGTACCACGTCCGGTTTGCCGCCGAAGCGCTCCGACAGCGATTCGATCACGTAGTAGAACATCGGGATGAAGAAGACGGCGATGACGGTGGCGCCGAGCATGCCGCCGATGACGCCGGTGCCGATCGAGTGCTTGCTGCCGGCCGCCACGCCCACCGAAATCGCGAGCGGCACGCAACCGAGAATGAACGCGAGCGACGTCATCAAGATCGGGCGCAGCCGGTCGTGCGCGGCGTTCATCGCGGCGTCGTACACGGTCTGCCCCGACGCGCGGTTCATCACCGCGTACTCGAAGATCAGGATCGCATTCTTCGCAGCGAGTGCGACGAGCATCGTCAGCCCGATCTGGAAATAGACGTCGTTGTTGAGCCCGCGCAACAAGATCGACAGCAGCGCCCCGAACAGCGCGAACGGTACCGCCAGCAGCACGCCGAATGGCAGCGACCATTTCTCGTACTGGCCTGCGAGGATCAGGAAGACCATGACCAGTCCGAACACGAACACGAGCACCGACGCGCCGCCTGACTTTTTCTCCTCGAGCGCCTCGCCCGTCCATGCCAGCCCGTAGTCGGACGGAAGCTCGGCCGCCGTCTCCTCCAGTGCGGCGATCGCCTGGCCCGAGCTGAAGCCGGCCGCTGTGTTGGCGGTCAGCTTCACTGCGGGAAAGTTGTTGAATCGCGTGACGATCGACGGTCCCGTCGCATACTGAGTGGTGACGATGGCCTTGAGCGGAACCATGCTGCCGCCTTTGCTCCGCACATACACGCGATCGAGATCGTCCGGACTGAGCCGGTACGACGGCTCGGCCTGCACGATCACCTGCCACAGGCGACTCGATCGGTTGAACTGCGAAACGTAGAGCGAGCCGAACATCGTCGACATCGTCGAATAGACGTCCTCGACAGGCACGCCGAGGATTTCCGCCTTCTCGCGATCCACGTTGGCCAGCAGTTGCTGCGACGTTGCGTTGAACGTCGACGTGACATTCGCAAGCTCCGGACGCTGCCGTGCCTTCGCGACGAACTCGGCGATGACGTCCGCGGTTTGGTCGATGCCGCCGTCGCCCTTCGCCTGGATGTAGAGCTCGAGCCCTCCGGTCGTGCCCAGGCCGGGGATCGAAGGAGGATTGATCGGCACGATGATGCCTTCGCGCACCGTCGAGAACGTCTTGAACGCGTCGGTGAGGACTGCCCGCGCATTCTGCGTCCGAATGTTGTCGGACGAGTACCGCTCGCTGAAGTCCTTGAGCCCGACGAAGAATACCGCTGCGTTGCTTTTCACCTGCCCGTCGAGCAGGCTGAAACCGTCGATAACGACAACCGCCTTCGATGCCGGGTTCTTCGTGAAGTAGTCCGTCGCATGGCGGCTTACGTCGGCAGTGCGATCGAGACTGGCCGCGTCCGGCATGATGACGGCGCCGAGCAGGTAGCCCTGGTCCTCCGGCGGCAGGAACGAGCTCGGTATCGTCCTGAATAGCTGCGCGCAGATCGCAATCATGCCGGCGAACAGCAGCAGCGCGACCAGGCTGCGCTTGATCATCACCTTCACGACGCGCGTGTAACCAACGGTCATGCGCGCAAACGCGTTCTCGAACCACCGGAAGAACCCTTTCTTTTCATGGTGCGCGGGCTTCAGCAGCAGCGCGGCAAGCGCCGGCGACAGTGTCAGGGCGACGATTCCGGAAATCACCACGGCGATCGCGATCGTGATGGCGAACTGCTTGTACAGCTGACCCGTCACACCCGGCACGAACGCGACCGGCACGAACACCGCGCACAAGACGAGCACGATGGCGACCAGCGCCCCGCCGACCTCGTCCATCGATTTCTTCGCGGCCTCCTTGGGCGACATGCCGAACTTCGACATGTTGTGCTCGACGCTCTCGATGACGACGATCGCGTCGTCCACGACGATGCCGATGGCGAGCACCATGCCGAACAGCGTCAGCATGTTGATCGAGAACCCTAAAGCCGTCATGCCGATCGCCGCACCGACGATCGAGATCGGCACGGCGATGATCGGGATCAGCGTCGCACGGAAGCTCTGCAGGAACAGGAATACGACGAGGACGACGAGCACCAGCGCTTCGAAGAACGTATGCACGACGGTCTCGATCGACGCGCGCGTGAACTGCGTCGTGTCCATCGCGATCGCATAGTCGATGCCGTCGGGAAACGACTTCCTCATTTCCGTCAGCGCCTTCGTCACCGCCCCGGACACTTCGAGTGCGTTGGCGCCCGGCTGCTGGTAGACCGCCATCACCGTCGCCGCCTTGCCGTTCAGCGTGCTGCGCACCGAATAGTCGCGCTGGCCGAGCTCGGCGCGCCCGACGTCGCGCAGTCGCACGATCGCGCCGGCGTCGCTGCCGGCGCGCAGGATGATGTTCTCGAACTCGCTCGGGTCAGTCATCCGCCCGACCGTTGTGACCGCGAACGATTGCTCGACAGGGTGTCCGGTCGGCGACGCGCCGATGCTGCCGACGGCGAACTGCTGGTTCTGGTTCGCCACGGCGCGCTGGACGTCGGCCGCCGTGACGCCGAGTTGCGCCATCCGATCGGGTTTCAACCAGATGCGCATCGCAAGGTCGGGGGCGCCAAAGATGCTCGTCTGGCCCGCGCCCGGGATGCGTTTCAGCGAATCGAGCACGTACAGGTTCGCGTAATTCGCGATGTACTGGCTGTCGTAGCGATCGTCCGGTGAATAGATCGCGATGACCATCATGAAGGCGCCGGAGCGCTTCTGCACCGCGACGCCCTGCTTCTGCACCGAATCGGGAAGCGTCGGCAGCGCGAGGTTGACGCGATTCTGCACGTCGACCTGCGCAAGCTCGGGGCTCGTGCCGATCTCGAAGTAGGCGGTGATCGACGCGTTGCCCGACGACGAGCTGGACGACTCCATGTACAGCATGTGATCAGCGCCGTTGATCTGCTGCTCCATGGGCGCCACGACGCTGTTCGATATCACGTCGGCGGCGGCACCCGGGTAGCTCGCGCCGACGGAGACCGTCACCGGCGCGATATCCGGGTATTGCGCGACCGGAAGGTTCAACATCGCCGCCGCGCCTGCGATGACGATGACGATCGACACCACCGATGCGAAAATCGGCCGATCGATGCAATAGCGCGATACGCTCATCGGAGTCGTGCTATTTCGTGGCAGGCGCGGTCGGTGCGCGCCGGCCCACGGCAACCTCGACGCGCCGTGCTTCGCGATCGTCCGTCCCGCCGGAAACGGTCGCCGGCTGCTTCAGGTTCGTCCGGTCAGGCGACACGCCCTGTGCGATCAGCGCCGCCCGCACGGCCTTCGCGCGATCCTTCGCAAGCTGCACGTTGCGCTCGGACGTTCCGCTCGCGTCCGCGTAGCCAGTAATGTCGACGGTCGCACCCGGATCGGCGGAGAGCATTCGCACCAGCGGCCCAAGCGTCGCCGCCACCTGCGGCGGCAGCAAGTCGCTGTCGGTGTCGAAATACACCTTGGCACGATTGGCACCGCCCGCGGGCGCTGCAGCGGCCTTCGCGATTCGCGATGCAGCTGCGCCAGCCGTTTGCTCCTGCTCGATTGACATCGGCTCGGCGGCGACGCGCGCGGCAGCGGTGGTGGCGGGCTTCGCAACATAAGGCGTCACCTTCAGCGACGCGCCGGGACTTACGCGGATGCCGCCGTCGACGACGACCTGATCGCCGGTCCGAAGTCCCTTGGTGATGAACCAGTCGTCGCCGTTCCACGAACCGGGCACGACCGGTCGTTGCTCGGCCTTGCCGTCCTTGGCGACCACCCAGACGAAATGCGACTTCGCGCCCTGCTGCACCGCGCGCTGCGGGACGAGAACGCTGTTCGGGCGCACTGCGCCCAGAACCATGACGCGGACGAATTGGCCGGGACGCAGTTGCGCTTTCTGATTCGCGAGCACCGCCCGTACGAGGAACGTGCCAGTGTCCTTCGAGTACGACGGATCGGCGAAACTGATGCGGCCTTGATTCGGAAAGATGGTTCCGTCGGCCAGCACGACCTGTACGTCGAAGGCGTTGTCCTTCGGAAGGCGCAGGTACCCCTTCTCCGCCTCGTCGCGATAACGGAGCGTCTCGTTCTCGGAGACGGAGAAATTGACCCAGATCGGATCGAGTTGCGAAACCGTTGTCAGCAGGTTGTTCGACGCCGAAAGGTAGCTGCCCTCCTGCAATTTGGCGAAGCTCGACAAGCCCGTCAGTGGCGAATAGACCGTCGTGTAGCCGAGGTTCAGTTGTGCCGTCTGCAATTGGCCTTCGGCCGCGAACACGGCGGCGCGCGCGCGCTGCTCGGCGCCGATCGCATCGTCCAGATCCTTCTTGCTGACGGCGTTCTCGGCGGCGAGCGGCCTGACGCGGTTCAGGTTGGCGACCGCGGTGTCGAGCGCCGCCTGCTGCTGCGCAACCTGGCCCTTCGACGATTGCAGCGTTGCGTTGAACGGCTTCGTGTCGATCTGGAACAGCGGTTGCCCGGAACGGACGAGGTCGCCCTCGACGTAGAGCCGCTTGTCGAGAAAGCCTTCTACACGCGCACGGATTTCGACTTCGCGCGAGCTCTGCGTCTGCCCGACGAACTCGAAGGACACGGGGGTGTCGCGTTCCGCCACGGTCATCACGGTGACGTCGACCGGCGGTCGCGGCGGCGGCGCCTTGGGCTCTTCCTTCCCGCAACCGGACACGACGCCCAGCGCGGCCAGCACGATGACCACCGTCGCTGCTCCGGGCAGGCGGCGTGCGCGTTCGCGTATCGACATGGGCGTTGCTCCCCTGAGGTCATTCGCGAGCGGCTCGATGTATCGCTGCCCGCGTGACCTGCGCGTTGTACAGCAGCGCCGAAAAGTTGTCATGCTTACTCGGCCGGCAGGAATCCTTCGACAGACAGGTACCGTTCGCCGGAGTCGTAGTTGAAGCCGAGCACGCGGGTGCCGGACGCAAGCTCGGGCAGCTTCTGCGCAATCGCCGCGAGCGTGGCGCCGGAGGAAATTCCGATCAGCATCCCTTCCTCGCGCGCGGAGCGGCGAGCCATTTCCTTCGCCGCGTCGGCCTCGACCTTGATCGTGCCATCGAGCAGCGACGTGTCGAGGTTCTTCGGAATGAAACCGGCGCCAATGCCCTGGATCGGATGCGGCGTATGCGTGCCTCCGGAAATCACCGGCGACGCCGCAGGCTCGACGGCGAACACCTTGAGCTGCGGCCAGCGCTTCTTCAGCACCTGCGCGCAGCCGGTGATGTGCCCGCCGGTGCCCACACCTGTAATCAGGACGTCGATGCCGTCGGCGAAATCCGCGGCGATCTCGCACGCGGTCGTCCGTGCATGCACGTCGACATTGGCGGGATTCTCGAATTGCTGCGGCATCCACGATCCGGGGGTCTCGGCGATGAGGTGCTGCGCCTTCGCAATCGACCCCTTCATGCCTTCGGCGCGCGGCGTCAACACGAGCTTCGCGCCCAGCGCGAGGATCAGCCGCCTGCGTTCGAGCGACATGCTGTCCGGCATGACGAGGATCAGCGGATAGCCCTTCACCGCCGCGACCATCGCGAGCCCGATGCCGGTGTTGCCCGATGTGGGCTCGATGATCGTTCCGCCGCCGCGGAGCTTGCCGGTCGCTTCGGCATCCTCGACCATCGCCAGCGCAATGCGGTCCTTGATCGACCCGCCAGGATTGGCGCGCTCCGATTTGATCCACACCTCGTGCGCATTTCCGAAGAGCCGGTTGACGCGGATGTGCGGCGTGTTGCCGATCGTTGCAAGTACGTTGGTGGCTTTCAAGGGAATCCTCGATGTCGGACGACGGACATGGCGAAGCGTTCGGCGCACGCGGACGACACGCGTAGCCCGCTCAGACGATGTGCGACGAGTTTGCCGCGAACAGGCCCAGTAGGCCGATGACAATCAGGTACAGCGCGACGATGTAGTTCAGAAGGCGCGGCACGACCAGGATCAGGATGCCGGCGATCAGCGAGACGAGCGGGCCTGCGGCCAACGTGATGTTCATGGGGGTCTCTGCGGTGATTGGACCGGCCGTACGCTACCCCACGAAGCGCCGGCCGGCAAATCGATCCCGCATTCGTCCGTTGCCAGGACGGACGTTCCCGCTTGGACGGGACAACGAGGTGCGCTCAGCGCGGCATGCGAACGGCGCGTATCCGGAAGCGCAGGTCTATCGCATCCTGCACCTCGATCGCCCCGCCCAGTAGCGACAGCGGGACGATTCCGAAGTCCGTCTGGTTGAGCCTGAACGCCCCCGAGACGATCCACTCACCGGGCTCCGCGTCGACGGCGAGCGGGATGGGCATCGAGCGCGTCACGCCATGCAGGGTGATCGACACGGTCGCGACGCGCTGGTCGTCGAGCCCGCGGACGTCAACGACGGCAAACGGAAACCGCTCGGCGTCGAGCACGCGCCCCAGCATGTTGCGCCGCGTACCTTCGATGGCGTCCGCCGACGGCTGGGTGTCGAACTCCGCGATCTCGCGCAACCTGGCTTCATCGACGACCAGCGCGCCGAGCGCGACGTACAGGTCGGCACGCTTGTCGTCGGGACGGATAAAGCCGCGAATGTCGTAGCCGGCGACAACGTGGTCGTGGCCGAGCCGTGCAAGCGATCCGGCCCGACGCACTTCGATGACGACGTTCGACGTCGCGGGATCAACGGCGTAGACAGGCCTTCCTTCCGCCGCGGCCCGCACGTATTCCGACGTCGGAAAACCCTGCGGCGCGCCCGCGGTCGTGGGCGGCGCCACCACGTGCGCCGCGCAACCTGCCAGCAGCGCGACCGCGAGTGCCAGCAGTGCGCGGCGACCGGCGAGCACGACACCAGGAACCCGCGGTTGCAGCATCAATTCGGCGCCAGTGGCGGATCGACCGCCTCCACCGCGTTGCGATCGATCTCGTCGGCCAGCGCCTGGAACTGGCGACTGACGCTGCGCCGCAGCGCCCATTGCTCGATGTCGCCGAGTCCCGCGAATCCGGCATCGACGCGACCGCTGTAATCGATCCTGACGCCCGTCGTGACGGGTGTCAGCACGTAGTTGCTCCGCAGCGTGGGCATCATTTGCGCGGCCGCACGCGACTCGATCCGATCGGGCGGAAGCTCGGTGATCTCGTACACGATGTGCATCGGCCAATGCATGGGCCACAGCAGCGAGTCGTCGGACTGCTCGACGGTCACGACATGACCCTGGCGCGCGACGACATGGCTCGAGCGAATTCCGGGGATGAACCGCGGGTACTCGTCATACGAAGTCAGGATTCGCCACGCGGTGGCTGCGTCGGTGCGCAGCGTTGCGCTCGCGGCGATGTAGTAGGTGTCGTCACGCCGCTCCACGTCGACCGCGACGGGCGATGCTGCCATGGCAGGCGAGCCAGCCGACGAGAACGCGGCGAGCATCACAGCCACGGCCGCGCAGCGAAGAGTGGATTGGGTCACAACCCGCAAACAGGATTCGTTCATCGGCATTCCGCAACGAGACCGGTAACGATCACTCGCGAGGGTAACTACCGCAAGCCACCCACCTCTATACTTCGTTCGTTTCAATTGTTGCGCTTTCCCATGCCGATCAAGATACGCAGCGTCGAGGCGATCGTCGTGTCGCTGCCACGCGACACGCCGTACCTCGGGCCGCTCGGCGCCGACGAAACGGTGGACAAGAACGGCTATTTCGTCCGCAAGGGCAACCGAACGATCTATTCGACGGCCGATCGCTCGGTGCTGGTCAAGATGACCGCGAGCGACGGGACGATCGGCTGGGGCGAAACCTACGGGATCATCGCGCCGCAGGCGGTGGTCGCGATGCTGCGCGATGTGCTGATCCCCCGCGTCGAAGGGCGCAGTCCGGGTGATCCCGCGGCGATCTACGCGGACCTCTACGACCTGATGCGCGTGCGTGGCGGCTCGGGCGGCTTTTTTGGCGACGCGCTGGCGGCGCTCGACATCGCGCTGTGGGACCTGAAGGCGCGAATCGCCGGCGAACCGCTTGCGCAGGTGCTCGGCGGCGCGCGAACGAAGCGCATCCCCGCCTACGTGTCCGGATTGCCGCGCGCAACGCTCGCCGAGCGTGTCGCGCTGGCCCGCGAATGGATCGATCGCGGTTTTCGGGCCATCAAGTACGCGGGCGCGGTTTCCACGGATGTCGTCGAAGAGATGCACGCGCTGCGCACAGCACTCGGCGCCGACGTTGACCTGATGGTCGACCTGCACTGGCGATATTCGGCCGACGAGGCGATCGACGTCGCCAAGCGGATGGCGGCCGCGCGGCCCTACTTCATCGAAGCACCTTGCGCGCCGGAGGATATCGTCGGCCTCGCCACCGTAGCGGCGCACGCGGGTGTGCCCGTGGCGGCCGGCGAGGAGTGGCACAACATCCACGAAGCCGCGCTGCGGCTCGACTGCGCCAAGCTAGCGTTCGTCCAGCCGGAAATGGCACACACCGGCGTGTCGCAGTTCGTCTCGATCGCCGATCGGGCCGCTCGGACAGGTGCGGCGACGATCCCGCACGCGACGATCGGCGTCGGCATCTTCATGGCCGCGAGCCTGCACGCAACGGCGACGCTGCCGCGCTGCCCGTACCACGAATACCAGCATTCGGTGTTCGACGCCGCATTGCGGTTCGTCGACACGACGATGCGCTGCAGCAAGGGGTTCTACGACGTCCCGGCGGGACCCGGACTCGGCGTTACGCCGCGGCCCGAGCTATGGCAATACGTCGTCCCGATGTGAGGTCGGCTACTGCTTGACGGCGCCCGACGTGAGGCCGCTAACGAGGAACGGCTCCAATAGCACGAACAACACGAACATCGGCAGCAGCGAGACGATGCCGGCGGCCATCAGCGCCGGCCACTCGACGAGGTACTCGCCGACGAACGACTGCAAGCCGACGGTGACGAGCCAGTTCGCAGGCTTGGTGACGAGCGTGCGCGCAAAGACGAACTCCGACCACGCGACGATCGCGAGGTAGATGCCGCACGCGGCGAGCCCCGGCCTCGCAAGCGGCAGGATGACGAACCACAGCGCCTGCAGCTCGTTGCAGCCGTCGATCTTCGCCGCCTGCTCGAGCTCGCGTGGCAGCGTGTCGAAAAAGCCCTTCATCATCCACGTCGCAAACGGGACGCCGACCGACACGTTGGCGAGGATCAGCCCGGCCAGGCTGTCGGTCAGGTGCAACGTCGTGAACATGACGAAAAATGGCACGACGACGAGACTGCCGGGCAGCATCTTCGACAGCAGCAGCGTCGCCGCGGCCACGCGCTGCGCCGGTGTGTGAAAGCGCGACAGGCTGTAGCCGGCAAGCGTTGCAACCGTCAGGCTCACGACGGTGGAGCCGGCGACGACCATCGCGCTGTTCGTCATCCACGCCAGCACGGGCCGACGATGGAACACTTCCGCGTACGCCGCGAACGAGACAGCGTCGAGCGGGGGCAAGAGCGGCGGCCGCCGCGACAGCACGATCGACGACGGCAGCACCGACGTGACGAGCATCCAGTACACCGGGAACAGGACGATCGCTACCAGCAGCACGGCGAGCATTGCGAACGCATAACGATGCCACCGCGGCGTCATCGCGTCTCTTCCCGCAGCCAGCGATAGCCGGCGGCCACGACACCAAGCGCCGTGACGAGCATGACAACGCCCAGTGCCGCCGCCGTGCCAAAGCGAAAACTGCCGAATGCCTCGCGATACACCAGGATGCCGAGCGTTTCGGTCGCACCCGCCGGACCGCCGCCCGTCGACGCGAAGATGATGTCGAACTCACGAAACGTCCACAGCGTGTTGAGCAGCACGGCGAGCATCGCCGCACCGCGAATGCCCGGCCACGTGACGTGAACGAACTGCTGCCACGCGGTGGCGCCATCGACGCGTGCCGCCTCGTACAGCGTCGCAGGTATCGATTGCAATGCCGCGAGCATCGTGATGGCGAAGAACGGAAAGCTCTTCCAGATCGTGGGCAGGATCACCGCGATCATCGCCGTGTTCGAATCGACGAACCACGCGAGGTCCGTCGACAGCCATCCCAGTCGCCGCAGCACCGAGTTCACGACGCCGAACGACGCGTCGAACATCCACAGGAAGCTGATGCTGACGATGACACCCGGCACAGCCCACGGCAGCAGCAGAAGGCTGCGCAGCCAGCGCCGCGCCGGAAAGGTGCGATGGAACAAAAGCGCGGCGACGAGTCCCAGCGCGAACGCGGGAACGAGCGTTCCGGTCGTGTAGACGGCCGAATGCGCGAACGCCGCCCACGTGGCCGGCGCGCCGAGCACGCGCTCGAAGTTGCCGGCGCCGAGCGGTTGCGACAGCAGCTTGCCGAGCTCGAGCGCCCTGCCCGGCCGCAGGCTCATCTGCACGATCACCCACAGCGGCCAGCCGACGAGGAGTGCGACGACGCAGAATGCCGGCGCGAGCAGGCCGTAGGCGAGCCAGCGGTCGCGCGCAGGCAGCCGCTGCCTTCGCACCGCGACTTTCATCGCGGCTGCCTTGCGCACGTCACTTCAGCGGCAGCTCGCGCTCGAGGTCGCGTTGCAGGTCGGCGAGCACTCGCGGCGTCGGATCCTGCGTGGAGATCATCCGCATCGCCGCCTTCGTCACCTGCGTCGCGAAATCGTTGTAGCCGGCGCGGACGGCGGGGACGGACGGGAATAGATTCTGCGCGCGAGCCGCCTCGTCGTTGATCGCCTTCAAGTGCGGATTCGCGGCGAAATCGGCGGCCGTGAGCGTGTTCTTTCGCGGCGCCGGCGATCCCGTCAGCCCGTAGGCGCGCTGCCACTCGGGACTCGCGGCCATCACGATGAAGTTCCACGCAGCGTCCTTCTTTTTCGTATCCGACTTCGCGGCAATGTGGAGGCTGTTCGAGGCACCGCCAGGCTCGACGGGAAACGGCAGGCCAGCCACCTTTAGTTGCGGCTTGACATCGGCCGGCGCTTTCTCGACCGCACCCCATACCCAGGGACCGTCGCGGAGGAACGCCGTCTTCCCATCGATGAAAAGCTGGCGCGCCGTCGCTGAGTTCGTGCCCTTCGGCGCGTACGCAACCGATTGCCGCCATTGATCGACCGCCGCTACCACCGCCGGATCGGTGAAATTGTATTTGCCGCCTTTCAGCCAGTCGGCGCCCGAGCCGATGACCCACGATGCCATCTCGACGACCATGTTCGGATGCTCGGCCGTGATCGTCGACAGCCCGAACAAGCCCTTGTCCGCGGCCGTAGTCGCCTTCATGGCCGCCAGCCATTCGCCGGGCGTCTTGGGCACGGCAACGCCGGCATCCTTCAGGCGCTTGTCGTTGTAGAACAGCATGCCGCCATAGCCCATCAGCAGCACGCCCTGGGTCTTGCCTGACCATTGCATGTCGGCCTGCAGCGGCGGCCAGTTCGCCGGAATGTCGGTGGCTTTGAGGCGCTCGTCGAGCGGCTCGAGCCAGCCCTGGTCGGCAAAGCTTGCGAAGTCGCGCGACGGCAGATGAACGATATCGGGCGGCGTTCCCGCGGCGAAGCGCACCGTCATCTGCTTGACGAACTGATTGAACGGAATCTGCTGCAGGTTGATCCTGACGTCCGGATATTTCTTCTCGTAAGCAGCGATCAGGTTCTTCCACCACGTGGACACGCCCGGCTCCTCCGCTTGCCACGTCGGGAAATCGAGCACCGTTTGTGCAACTGCGGGCGAGACCGAGGCGGCCAGCAGCACCGCTGCGGACGCGAGCGCTGCCGTGAGACGAATCAGTGGATGCATCATGGATCCTCCGGAATCACGGTGATTTTGGCAGCGGCCTGCCGCGGCCGGCGGGCAGCAGGTCCGCAATGTCGTTCAGCAGCGTTACGAGCTCGATGCGATCGCCGGTATCCATCTGCGGACCCGCTGCGCGGACACCGATGCTTTCAATCACGCCGCGCATGCGCAGTACTTCCTTCGTCATCGCCATGCGGAAGACGGCCTGGAAATTGAGCAGCGGCAGCATCCGGTAATAGAGGATCCGTACACCATCCACATCGCCGGTCCTGTGCAATGCGAACTGGCGCGCGTGCAGGTCGGTGAGCTCGCACGCCGGCATCGTCCCGCAAGCGCCGCGTGCGAGCTCGTCGGTGATGTAGCGGCCGCCCGCGCCGCCGAACACGCCTGCGAGTGCTGGCAACTGCGCCGCAAGAATCTGGGTAATCCGCTGGCCGCATGGCATCGTCTCTTCCTTGACGTAACGCACGCCATCGATCATGCGCACGAGCTCGATGACGTCCTCTGCCGACAGCGCGCATCCCGCCGGCGGGGGCGCGTTCTGCAGGATCACCGGCACGCCGACCTCCGCGATGCGGGCGTAGTAGTCGCGGATCGCGGCCTTCTCTGACGCGAAGGCCGACGGCGCAACGGCCATCACCGCGGCCGCGCCAAGGGCATGCGCCTGGTGTACGTGCGCGGCGGCATCCGCTGCATTGGCGGCGCTCACGCCGACGACCAATGGCACGCGCGCCGCGACGCAATGCGCGACCCTGTCGACCAGGCGCGTGCGCTCGGCGCTTTCGAGCGTTTCGAATTCGCTGGCGACGCCGGGGAATACGATGCCATCGGCGCCGCTTGTGACGATGAAGTCGATCAGGTGTCCAAGATCGTCCTCGTCGACCGAGCGGTCGGTCCGAAACGGCGTTGCCAGAATCGGATAAACGCCGGACAGTCCGGTCAGCGTCATTGGCGGTTGCGCCAGGAATCGAGGACTCGGATGCTACAGGGAAATGCGTGGCACCGTCAGGCACGGCAGATTCCGGGAACAACGAGCGGCGCGGGCGTACGAACGGTGCACGCGCTTCAACCAGGAGCACACTGATGGATCGGATCTGGCTGCGGAGCTACCCGGCGGGAATGCCGGCGGAGATCGACCCCGATCGCTTCGATTCGATTCCGGACATGCTCGAATGGACGGTCGCGCAGTTCGGCGCCAAGCCGGCATTCCACAACCTCGGCCGCTCGCTGCGCTACGACGAGCTCGACCGGCTGTCGCGCGATTTCGCCGCGTTCCTGCAGCAGTTGCCGGGGCTCGCGAAAGGCAATCGTGTAGCCGTCATGTCGCCGAACCTCCTCCAATACCCGGTGGCGCTGTTCGGCATCCTGCGAGCCGGCCTGACGGTCGTCAACATCAATCCGCTGTACACCGCACGCGAGCTCGAGTACCCGCTCAAGGATTCGGGTGCGCGGGCCATCGTCATCGTCGAGAACTTTGCGGCAACGCTCGAGCGCGTCCTGCCAAACACGTCGGTCGAGCACGTGATCACAACTGAGCTCGGCGACCTTCTGTCCATTCCCAAACGATGGCTCGTCAATGCCATCGTCCGGCGCGTCCGCAAGCTGGTTCCGGACTGGCACATCGACGGTGCCATCGATTGGCACTCGGCGATGCGCCGCGGCGCCACGTGCACATTGAATCCTGTCGACCTCACGAATGACGACACGGCATTCCTGCAGTACACCGGCGGCACGACGGGCATTGCGAAGGGCGCGGTCCTGACGCACCGGAACATCCTTGCGAATCTCGAGCAGACCGGGGTGTGGTTGTCCGGCAATTTCCGCGAAGGCGCGGAAATCGTCATCGCACCGTTGCCGATGTATCACATCTTCTGCCTGACCTCGACGCTGCTGTTCATGAAATGGGGCAGCCTGATCGTGCTCATCACCAACCCGCGCGACCTGCCCGCGTTCGTCAAGGAAATGCGGAAGTGGCAATGGACGGTGATGACGGGCGTCAATACGCTGTTCAACGGCCTGATGAACACGGCAGGATTCGAGCGGGTCAATTTCGCGACGGTCAAGCTGGTGGTCGGTGGTGGGGCCGCCGTGCAGAAAGCAGTGGCCGAGCGATGGACGCAGTTGACGCACACGTTCATCACCGAGGCGTACGGTCTCACCGAAACGTCGCCGGGCGCTTGCGCGAATCTGCCGGGGGTTCCCTGGTCCGGCAAGATCGGCTTGCCACTCCCTTCCACGGACGTCTCCATCCGCGACGAGCATTTCAATCCGCTGCCGCCGTGGACAGGCAGCGACGATGTCGAGCGACATACCGGCGAAATCTGCGTGCGGGGGCCGCAAGTGATGCAGGGCTACTGGAATCATCCCGCGGAAACCGCCGAAGTGATGCAGGACGGCTGGTTGCGCACGGGTGACGTCGGACACATGGATTCCGACGGCTACGTAACGATCACCGACCGGCAGAAAGACATGATCGTCGTCTCGGGGTTCAAGGTTTATCCCAACGAGGTCGAAGGCGTAGTGGCGGCAATTCCGGGTGTTCTGGAATGCGGCGTCGTCGGCGTGCCCGACGCGAAGACCGGCGAAGCGGTGAAAGTCGTCATCGTCAGGCGCGATCACACGCTGACGGAGGACGCCGTCATCGCGGGCTGCCGCGCCCAGCTCACCGCCTACAAGGTGCCACGCATCGTCGAGTTCCGCGATGCGTTGCCGAAGTCGGCGATCGGCAAGGTGCTGCGGCGCGAGCTTCGTGCCGCGACAGGGTAATATCCTTCGCGCGCCATCACAGGCGCCGATGTCGTCCATCATCGCAAGCAGCGCCGCGATTGCTGCCCTCACGTCATGCCGGGAGGATTCATGTCGACGGAAGCTTCACCGCGTTACGCTGGTCCCCGAGCGCTTGCCGAATCGATGTCGCAGTTTGCGCGGATGAGCGCCGCCGACGCGACGTGGAACCGGGAAGGCCTGCGCGACGACTCCGAATATCGCGATCTCGGCCTCGCCGCGGCGACCGGCGGACGCCTCGGCGCCAAGCACATTCGCGCGCTGAAGCCACTTCCGGCGCCCACGGGCTGGCATTGGCATGACATGACGGCGCACTACGTGTTCGTGCTGCGCGGTTCGCTTACGTTCAGGTTCGCTGGCGTCGGCGGCGACGTGACGCTGCGCGCCGGCGACGGCCTGTCGCAGCCGGCCGGGGTGCCCCACAACGTGATCGCGCGTTCCGACGATCTCGAGGTGCTCGAAATCAACGAACCCGCCGAATACGGGACGTGGAATCTGCCGGAGGCGCCTGCGCCGTGGCGATAGCGTCGCTGCCGCAACGAAGCAGCGTTCTGACGGCCTGGTTCGGCAAGCGCGGCGGCGCGCTGGCAATCTTCGTGCTGCTGTTCGTTATCTGGGAAGTCGCCGTGCGGGTGACCGGCGTCAAGGAATACCTGCTGCCGCCGCCGTCGAAGGTCTGGACGGAATTCTGGAAACGCCATGCGATTGTTTCGGCAGGCGCCTGGGTGACCACCCAGGAGATCCTGGCCGGTTATGCGCTCGCCGTCGTCGTCAGCATTCCGCTGGCGCTCGCCGTTGCCTACTCGCGCTTCATGGAGCAGGCCGTCTACCCGGTGATCGTGTTCCTGCAGATCGTCCCGAAGATCGCGATCGCACCGCTGTTCATCATCTGGTTCGGCTTCGGGTTCACGCCGAAACTGCTGCTCGTGTTCCTGCTCTCGTTCTTCCCGATCGTAGTGTCGAGCATCGCCGGGTTCAAGAGTGCGGACCGCGACGTCATGGACTTCGCCCGGACGACGGGCGCCGGGCGCCTGCGGATGTTCATGAAGATCAGCCTGCCGCAGGCGTTGCCGCACATCTTCACGGGCCTGAAAGTGGGCGCAGCTCTTGCCGCGACCGCCGCCGTGGTCGCCGAGTTCGTCGCATCCGACAAGGGCCTCGGTTACCTGCTGCTGCAATACAACGGGCAACTCGACACGCCGATGGTGTTCGCAACCATCGTCATCCTGTCGCTGATCGGGCTGGCCGTTTACTATGCGGTCGAAATCGTCGAGCGCCTCGCCGTGCCCTGGCACGTTTCGCAGCAGGCGACTGCGCGCGATGCAACGCTTTGACGGGACCTCGCAGCTCGCGAGGTCAATCCAAACAAAATCGTCACCAGGAGGAGTCATGAAGACAATCACCCGCTTGATCGCAACCGGTGCGGCGGCGATCGCGCTGGCGACGTCGTCGTTGGCCGTGGCGCAGGACAAGGTCTCGCTTCGCCTCAACTGGTATCTCGGCGGGCTGCACGTGCCGTTCTACTACGGCAAGGACAAGGGCTATTACGCAGCCGAGGGCATCGACCTGACGATCAACGAAGGCCGCGGCTCGGCGAACACCGTGCAGGTCGTTGCCGCAGGATCCGACACGTTCGGGCTCGCGGACTCGTCATCTGTCGTGCTGACGGCCTCGAAGGGCGCCGACGTCAAAAGCGTGATGTCGCTGCTGAATACCACAGGCTTCTCCGTCGTCTCGCTCGCCGACTCAGGCATCAAGACGCCGAAGGATCTCGAGGGCAAGAAAGTGGCCGTCACCCCGGGTGATCCGCTCGGGCAGTTGCTGCAGGCCGTCTGCAAGGCCAACAGTGTCGACTGCGGCAAGATCACGATGATCCAGGTCGACCCTGCCGCGAAAGTGGTGACGGTGCTCGAGAAGAAGGCCGACGCGCTGCTCGGCGGCGTCGACGACCAGTATTTCCTGATCAAGTACAAGGGCGCATCGCCTGCCGCGATGCGTTACGCCGATTTCGGCGCCAACATCGTCGGGATGACGATCCTGACGTCCGGCGATACGCTCAAGAAGAATCCCGATCTCGTGAAGCGCTTCGTCCGCGCAACGGTGAAGTCGTGGGACGAGTCGAAGAAGAACCCGGACGCCGCCGTCGACGCGGCGATGAAGGCGAAGCCCGATCTCAACCGGCAATCGACGCTCGACCAGCTCAAGGTCGACATCGAACTGCTCGATTCGAAGAACTCGAAAGGCCGCATCGGCTGGGGCGCGCAGGCGGACTGGGACCAGACACTCGCCATCCTCAAGAACTATCGCGACCTGCAGACCGACAAGACGTGGACGGCGTTCCACACGAACGAGTTCGTGCCCTGACCTAAGCGCTTCGCCGAGTGATGTTCGACGCGGACGCCGCCGCCATCGCCGGCCGTCCCGACGTGACGATGACCGCGCCAGGTGCGCGACCCTACGTCGACGTCGCCGGTGTCGGCAAAACGTACCGGCGCGCCGGCCGCGAGACGCACGCGCTCGAAAGCATCGACCTCGCGATCCGCAGTGGCGAGTTCCTGGCCATCGTCGGTCCTTCGGGATGCGGCAAGAGCACGCTGTTGCGGATCGTCGCCGGCCTCGTGGGTGCGAGCCGGGGCGACGTGCGCGTCGAAGGTACGCGTGTCGATCGGCCGCAGACGAATCTTGGCATCGTGTTTCAGAGCCCGGTGCTGCTCGACTGGCGCACTGCACTCGACAATGTGCTGGTCCAGGTCGAACTGCGCTCGCTCGATCCCAAAGCCTATCGCGACAATGCGCTGCGGCTCCTCGACCAGATCGGCCTCAAGGATTTCGCCGATCGCTATCCCTACGAGCTGTCGGGCGGCATGCGCCAGCGCGTGGCGATCGCACGGGCGCTGATCCACGATGCGCCGCTGTTGCTGATGGACGAGCCATTTGGCGCACTCGACGCACTGACGCGCGAGCAGATGCGGCTCGACCTCGAAGCGCTTTGGCTCGCCACGCACAAGACGGTGATGTTCATCACCCATTCGATCGACGAGGCGGTGCTGCTCGCCGATCGCGTCGTCGTCATGTCGCCGCGCCCGGGACGGATCGAGCGGACGATCGACATTCCGCTTCCGCGTCCACGCGGCCTCGCGGCGCGCCGCGAACCTGAATTCGTCCGCATCACCGAAGAGATCACCGACATTTTCCTCGCACGCGGCGTGTTGCACGGCGCGCGCACCCTCTGAGGACGCACGCCATGACCACGTTCAAGCTGCAGGGAATCGTCGCGGCGCCCGTGCTGCCGATGCTGCCCGACCATTCGATCGACTGGGTGTCGCTGCGGTCGTACATCCGCTGGATCGCCGACCAGAAGCCCACGGCGATCGCGATGAACATGGATGCAAGCGAAGGACCGTCGCTCGAGCATGACGAACAGCTCGAGATCCTCCGTGCATGCAAGGAAGTGATCGCCGGGGCCGTGCCGCTGTTCTCGGGACTGATCGCCGGGTCGACGGCAGGTGCAGTGCGCTGGGGCAACGAGCTGAAGCAGGCCGGCGCGGAAGCGCTCGCCGTATTCCCGCCGTTCCCGACGTTCCTCGGCAACCCGGTGCCCGCGGAAATGATCTACGCGTACCACAAGGCCATCGCGGATGGCGTCGGACTACCGCTGATCGCGTTCCAGTTCCCGAAGGCGTTCGGTCCCGACTTCCCGCCCGAGACGCTCGAGCGGCTCTCTACGATCCCCGAGATCATCGGGCTCAAGGAAGCATCGTTCGACACGACGAAAACGATAGAGACGATTGCAACCGCGCGCGCGCTGCCGCGCAGGCTCGGCATCATGACGGGCAGCGATACGTTCATCTGCGAGGCGATGGTGCTGGGCTGCGATGGCGCGCTGATCGGCTTCGCCAGCACGGCAACGGCGGAGCTCGTCGCGATGCACCGCGATGTCGTCGCGCGGGACTTCGCGCGGGCGTTCGCCATCTGGGAACGGCTGGGTCCCCTCGCGCGATACGCATGGCGCAATCCGATCCGCGACTATCGGCCGCGGATGAAGGAAGTGCTGAAGATGCAGGGGCTGATTGCGCACGCGACCGTGCGGCCGCCACAGCTCGGCGTCGACGCGAGCGAGCGGGCGGAACTCAAGCGCCTCGCTGCACTGGCCGGATTGCTGCCGTCGATGGCGCCTTCCACCGTCACTGCCGGCACTACCGCGCAGGCGAATTCCGGCGCGGTGGCCGCGCGCCCCGCGCCAGCAACGCGGTGACGTTGCTGCGCTCGCGCTCGCGCAGCCGCGTGCACGCGTCGATCTGCTCGAGCGTCTGCGTGAGGTTGCGCGCGGCCGTTGGATAGGCGCCGATGCGCGGCTGCCAGAACGCTTCGACGCTCGCGCGATCGCCTGCGCTGCACAGTGGTTCCGCATAGCCAGGCCATCCGCCGGGCGCATCGGCGTCCACGCGGGCAGCCAGCGCGTCGAAATGCTCGGCGATGAACGCGTGCGTGCTTCGCCTCGGCGGCGTGCGCGCCGCGGCGCTTCCCAGCGCCGTCATCGCGTCGCGTATGTCGATCTCCGGGTCGAGCAGCAGCGACAGGCCGCGGCGGGCCAGCGCCGGATCGTCGAACGAATAAAGGGCGATCAAGAGGTTGCGGCGATCGAGCCGGTTGGATGTCTTGCGCATCTCGTCCTGCATCGCGTCGAACAGTGTCGCATCGCCCGTACGCGCGGCGATCAGCAGCACGGTGTCGGCAAGACCGGCGTCGACGGCTTTCCGGTCGACGATCCACGCAAGGGCAAGTCGGCGCGCCTCGTCTGCCAGCGCCGGGTCTTCCGGACCGACGAAGGCCAGCATTGATCGGCGCAGCAGCTGGTCGTCGTCGCGTTCGCCATGCCGGGGGACGAATCCGAGTGCACGCGCGCGCGGCCCGAATTCACGGCGAACGAAAAGCGCGAATCGCGTGCGCTCTTCGTCGGGCACCAGTTCGTCGCGCACGAACGACGCGAGCGCCATCGCCGCCAGCATCACGTGCCGGTCGGTCGAACGAGCCGCTGTGCTGATCCACTCGAAGGCCTGCGCGCTCGACACGGCGCCTGCGCGAACCAGCGGCCGAAGGTCATAGAGCGCGCTCGCGTACTCCGCGGACGTCAGCGCAGCGCGATGCCGGGCGAGACGCGCCAGCAAGTCGGCACTGTACGCTGGCAGGTAGTAGCCACGACCGCCGGCATTGGCGACGACGAACGCCGGACAGCCGGCTCCGAGGTCCAGCGATCCCTCGCGCCCGGCCAGCAGCGTGCATGCGGTTCGACTCGCGCTTCCGCTTCCGTAGCGCGCACACACCGGGATCTGCCAGCGCTGCTCTGCGGCAGTCGATTCCTGGGCCGCGTACCGGCGCTGCCCGAGCGAAAGACGCGCGCGCCCGTTCGTGCAGGCGAGTGCAACGGAAACTTCGGGAACGCCGTTCTGGTCGAGGAACGTCGCGAACGCGGGGGCGACGGGCTTGCCAGTGGCTGCGTCGAGCGCGTCGAGAAAGTCCGTCACGGTCGCGCTGCCGTAGCGATGCTCTTCCAGATACCGATGCACACCGTGGCGAAAGGGCTCAGCGCCCACCCACGCCTCGAACATGCCGATGACCGTTGCGCCCTTCTGGTACGTGATCGAATCGAATGCGTTGAAGATGTCGCCACGCACGCGGATTGGCTCGCGGATGCGACGGGCGGATGCGAGCCGATCCGCTTCGATGGCTTCGGCCCGCTCATGCACGCGCTGCGCGCCACGCTCGTAGTCGGGCCGCCACGCATCGATCATCTTTTCCGCGAACCACGTCGCGAACGCCTCGTTGAGCCAGATGTCGTCCCACCACGCCGTCGTCACCAGGTTGCCGAACCACTGGTGCGCCATCTCGTGCGCGCCGATACTTGCGGCGACGTGGCGAAACGCCGGCGTCGCGGCATCGGGCTGCAGCAGGATCGTCGCTCCGTAGGTGATGAGGCCAGCGTTCTCCATCGCAAAGCGTACGGCGAGCGGGATCGCAATGTGGTCGAGCTTGGCGAGCGGATAGTCGATGCCGAACCAGCGCTCTTCGAGCGTGAAGAGCTCGGGAAACGCATGCGAAGCGAAGGCCAGCGACGATGCGTGGCCGCGAGCCGCGATCAGCCGCATCGGCGTCGGCCGGCGGCCGAGCGTTCCGGCGCTGACCACATCCCACGGCCCGACGGCGAATGCGACGAGGTACGACGGTAACGGCTCGGTCAGCGCGAAGCGAACGATCTTGTCCGTCTCGTCGACCGCAGTCTCGGATACAACGGGCGTGTTCGACACCGCGACCATCGCACGCGGGACGCGCAGCGTGAGTTGCCACGGTACCTTGAAGCCCGGCTCGTCGAAGCACGGGAACGCCTGCCGTGCGGCCATCGGCTCGAAGTGCGTCATCGTGTACCACGCATCGCCGTCCTGCAGCGTGAAGATGCCGCGACTCGAATTGCGATTCTGTGGCGCCCGGTAGGCAAGCGTCACGCGGTGGCGGCCTGCGGGCAGCGGAGGCTCGAACGCGAGGCCGAGAAACTGGTCGCGATTCGCGGCGACGCGCACGTTCGTTCCGGTCACGTCGACACCGACGTCGCCGATGGAAAGTCCGACCGCATTGAGCCAGAGGATCGGATGCGGCCGATCGAGCTCGATGTCGATCGCCGCTTCTCCGGCGACGTCGGCCCCGCCGGGCGCCACGGTCAGCTTGACGTCGTAGCGCAGCGGCCTCGCACCGGGTGGAATCCGCAACTCAGGGGGCGTGGCATCGGCGGCGCCACCCGCATCCGCCGCAACCGCGACGTCGAACCACGTCGCCACGAGTGCGACGACGGCAACG
>Ga0207689_10000941_pt1 | contig 27968 bp, 27 predicted proteins | sample KBSMisM52_FD_184312 | JGI IMG/M metagenome (GOLD analysis project Ga0207689, IMG submission 184312) | Miscanthus rhizosphere microbial communities from Kellogg Biological Station, Michigan, USA - KBS Miscanthus M5-2 (SPAdes) (version 2) | ecosystem: Host-associated > Plants > Roots >...
GCCTGTGGCCTTGTCATCGTCCTGTTTAGAAGTATCTAGTCGTCCTGATCTTCGTCGCGCTTCCTGCTATACCGGAACGCCAGCACCATCCCCACAGCCATAAACCCCACCGTAGGGCCCAACAGCACCAGCACAGCCTTATTAATCGCCCGCAGCCCATCCTTGCTGGCCGCTGAAGCCGAGCTATAACACATAGCGCACCCTTGACCAAAAGCAGGCGCAGGCGACAGCATCAAGGCAAACATGCCGATCAATAACGACTTCTTCATTGCACTCCCAGTTTAACCACTCGCCATGCATCTGGAAAGAAGATGCACATCAAAATCAGACAAATCACCACCGAAGTCATCAGCGTCCACTTCATGACAGCAATCTCGCCCTTCAGGTGCATGAACCATCCGATAATCAGCGCCGACTTGATGACTGACAAGATCATCAGCACTTCCAGCATGTGGATGGGCGTCATGATCTGCTCATAGGCGAGCACCACCTCAATCGCCGTTAGGATCAGCAAACCCGCCCATACCCAGAGATATGTCCCTTTACCTTCTTCGTGAGCCGTATCGTGCATTCGCATCGCCTCCGACTAAATCTTGGTGGACATCAAATACACCAGCGGGAAAATAAACATCCACACCAAATCGACGAAGTGCCAGTACAGTCCGGCAACTTCGACATCGTGCGCATCGTAATCTTTTGGTTTAAGAAACAGGACCATCGCCGCAACAATCAGGCCGACCAGCAGCACGTGAATCGCGGAGTGAAATACATTGTCCGCCGGGGTCGCCAGCCAACCAACCAGCCAACACCCAGCCAAAATCGGTAGGAACCATTTGCGCAATGCCACCACGCCCAAATAGATCACGCCAATGGTGACGTGCAACATATGCATGCCAGTAAGAGTGAAGAACGTCCCGCCAAACTGAGGAACATTTGCCGCCCACGGATTTTTAAATGGGGTCATGCCTTCTTCAATCAGCTTGGTCCATTCGAAGCCGTGCAACACGGCGAATGCTGTGCCAAAAAACATGGTTAGTAGAATCCAGTTGCGGATCCATGCCTTGTCATTCCGCTTCGCCGCCAGAACAGCCAGCACCATTGTCAGCGAGCTCGAGAGCAGGCAGCCCGTCATGATCGTGGCATTGGCGATGCTCTCTTTATGAAACGGCGTCGGCCATTGCGGATTGGAAATGCGTCCGTAGCTATACGCAAACAGCAAAGCTCCGAAGGTGAGCGTATCGGAGAGCAGAAACAACCACATCCCGATCTTTTTGGAATAGGTGCCAAATATTGAAGGCTCAAATTCGCCAGCCACTCCGTGGACTGCGACGTCAGACATGGTCTAGTTCTCCTCCGATCAACTGAGGTGCGTTAACGCACAAAAGCCAGCAAAGCAAAAACATAAATCCAAAGCGCAGCCATGAAGTGCCAATACCAGGCCGCAATCTCAATCACGATCCGCCGCGACTCGATTGCCTTCCGCAGCAGGGAAGCGCAGATCGCATAAATCAAAGCGACAATCCCACCCATCAGGTGGACTGCGTGCGTCGCCGTCAAAACATAAACGAACGAACTGCTAGGATTGCTGGCTACATAAAATCCGCGATTGTTAAGCTCACCCCAAGCCAGCCATTGCCCAATGATGAAAGCCACTCCCAGAGCGGCCGTAATGCCAAGCCAGAGATTGGTCTTCTCCCGCCCAATCGCAATTCCAGGAATCGCTCCGACCGGGGCCAGAGCCATCCGCTGGGCCACCTTCCGCCGTGCGAATTCGATCGTCACGCTGGAACCGACCAACAAAACTGTATTCACCACCAGCAACGACACTGGCAAATCCACCGGGATCCAATCTTTTCCCAATTGATTTGTATTCTGGTTCAGGCTGGGCAGGTCTTTGCGCACAACATACGCGCTGGTAAACGAAATAAACAGCATCGACACCCAAACTGCGAGGATGAAAAATCCGACACGCGCCCGGCGCAGCCGGCGAATGAAATCCGGCGACGATCCATTGCCCCCATTCCCATTCCCGCCATCCGAAATTGGGGGACGATCTCCACGGCCTCCGCGGCCGGTGAGTGGATCGTGAATGGTTACTGAAGGGCTCAATGTCGCCATAGTATCTTGCTGCGCAGACTAGGAGGCGGGGCTTGCCCCGCCTCGCAAAATTGTTAATGAGCTGGCGCCGTCGGCGGATCCGTCTGCATTATGAAATCTTTCGGCGCACCCGGGACGCTGTACTCATACGGCCCGTGGTTTACCACAGGAGTCTTGCCGCCGAAATTGTCATGCGGAGGCGGAGTAGAGGTAGTCCACTCAAGGGTCGTCGCCTCCCACGGATTATCGCTGGCTTTCGGTCCCTTAAACATGCTCCAGAACAAATTGAACACGAAGATGAACTGCACGGCGACAGTGATCAATGCCGCGTAAGTAATGAATTCATTCATCGGCAGCAGCTTTTGTAGGTAGGCCAACTCAGTAAATTGCGAATAGCGCCGTGGCTGTCCGGCCTCACCCAGCCAGTGCATCGGCATGAAGATGGCGTAAGTGCCGACCAGGGTCAGTATGCAATGAATCTGGCCCAACCGCTCATTCATCATCCTTCCAAACATTTTGGGGAACCAATAATAGGTTCCGCCAAACATGCCGAAGATTGCCGCCACACCCATGATCAAATGGAAGTGCGCCGGCACAAAAGCTGTGTCATGCAAAGGAATATCCAGCACCGGCTGCGCTAGGAATGGTCCGCTCAATCCGCCGGAGACGAACAGAGAAACAAAGCTGATCGCATACAGCATCGGGGTCTGCAACCGTATTCGCGATTTGTACAACGTCCCCAGCCAGTTAAATGTCTTGATCGCTGAAGGCACACCGATCGCCATGGTCATGATAGAGAACGAAAATGCGGTGTAAGGACTCATTCCGCTCATGAACATGTGGTGGCCCCAAACAACAAAGCCCAAAATTCCGATGCCCATGATGGCGTACACCATCGCCTTGTAGCCGAAGATCGGTTTGCGGGCGAAAGTCGAGAGTAACTGTGAAGCCACGCCCATACCCGGCAGAATGGCGATGTAAACCTCAGGGTGTCCAAAGAACCAAAACAGGTGCTGCCACAGCAGGGGCGAACCACCGTTGTGCGTGATGGGAGTAGTGCTGGAAGACAATCCGCCCGGAGGGAAAGCCAACCGTCCGGTGAAATTCAGTCCACCCGGAACGAAGAAGCTGGTACCGATATTGCGATCCAGCAACAACAGAATTCCAGCCGAAAGCAACACGCCAAACGCCAACAGTCCCAAAATCGCCGTAATAAACCACGACCAGCAGGTCAGCGGCATGCGCATCAGCGTCATGCCCTTGGCGCGCAGATCCAGAATGGTAGTGATGAAGTTCAACGCCCCCATAAGCGACGCTATACAGAAGATTGCGATGCTAATGATCCATAAATCAGCGCCCAGACCTTCACCTGGAGCTGCGCTTGGCACAGCGCTAAGTGGCGCGTAACCGGTCCAACCATGGTTCGGTGCACCGCCAGTAACAAAAAACGCGGCCAGCATCACCATGAACGACACAAATGTGGTCCAGAACGAAAGCATGTTCAGGACAGGGAACGCCATATCCGGCGCACCGATTTGTATCGGCAGAAAATAATTTCCGAATCCGCCCTGCGGCGCGGTCGTCAGCACAAAGAACACCATGATGGTGCCGTGCATAGTGACCAGCATCACGTAGGTTTCCGGCTTGATATCGCCGAGCAGTGGAATGCTGGCGGTTGGCCAAACCATGTGTACGCGCATCAGCACTGACAGCAACATCCCGACAAACACTGCGCTGAGTGCTAAAAAGTAATACTGAAGTCCGATAATCTTGTGATCGAGGCTGAAGATATATCTCCGAATGAAGCCCTGCGGTGCCGCATGAGCATGAACTGTGGCCGTAGTCGCCATTATTGTTTCTCCGCCTCCTTGGAAGCCAACCATTTGTCGAACTCACCTTGGGTGACCACTTTCAACATTCCGTGCATCTTGTAGTGACCAAGCCCGCACAACTCGGCACAAGTAAGTTCATAATCGCCAGTCTCAGTCGGCGTGAAGTGCATGTGGATGGCAAGGCCAGGCACAGCGTCCTGCTTAAACCGCATGGAAGGAATGAAGAGGCTATGAATCACGTCCTGCGAGCGCAACGTGAGGTCCACTTCGCGGTTCACCGGAAGATACATCACGCCGCTGACTACATCATCCTTGGCATCCGGGTCTTCCATCTTCATGCCCAGCGGATTCTGTTCTTCCGCGCTGATGTCCTTCGCCGAGGTTTGAGCATAAGTCCCATCCGCGCCGGGATAGCGGAAGAACCACGCAAACTGCGCGCCGGTCGCCTCCACTTTCACCGCGTCGGGTTTGGCAGGCTCGAAGCGTTCCGATGCCCACACGTGACTGCCCATCAAATTCAGTCCTACGAATAGGATGGCGGTAAGTGTGGTCCAAATTGCTTCCAGCTTGACATTGCCGTGAGAGTACTCCACTGGCTTCGCCCCTGGATGATCGCGATACTTCCAGGCGAGCCATCCCAACGCCATCTGCGCCGCGATGAACACGATGCCCATGAGCACCAGCGTCAAAGTAAATTGATGATCAATCCAGGGCGCAGCTGCGGAAGCTCCGTGAGGGAACCAACTTTTAGCGACAAAAAAGTAACTACTGATCAGAGTGATCAGCCAGATCACAGCGAGAAGGACCAGGCCCATTTACCAGACCTCCAGCGGTCTTGGATTTGGACACACCCGCGCTTCACAAACTCGGTGAAGCATCGGCTGGGGCCGAAGTCTATCACAAGCGAGCGACGCGTGCGCAAGAGGAAGGAAGCAACCTTGTAATTAGGTACTGCTCAACAATATTCGGCGGGACTATCTCTGCAAAATTTCCTTGTACACATTCAAAGCAACTTTCTTCGGTTGCTTGGCGAGAATTGTATCGGCGGTACGCGTGGCGTTGCCGCTTACCGCAACTTGCCCCACCCGAACCATGCCTTCACCAAAGTCGACGAACACCGGCACCAGCATGACGAAGTTGTCATCCACTTCACTCTGAGTGATCGTCATGTGCAGTTTAACCCGGCCATTTTCTGCGGGAGATGTCTGATACTCGAACTGATAACGGGGAATTTTCGTTCCATACACCCATTCGTTGAAAAACCAATCCAAGCTACCATTGTGCTGAAGGTCCATCAGCTTGGTTATGTGCTTGTTAGCGATGGCTTTGAAATCCTCTGTTGAAGCCGGCATATCTTTATGGGATTCGACAAACTCGTGCATCATTGAAATAAATTCAGCGTCTGGCTCCTTGGTATCGTAGCCGTGCATCATGCTACGCAGCATTTCGAGGACGTAGGCGCCTTTGGGGTAGGTTACATTTTGATAGGCGTTTTCAGTTTTCGGCGAGATCAGCCGTAGCCCCATCCAAATGGGCCCGGCATCGGTGGGAGCAACCCCAAAATTGTTTTTCTCCAAGATGCGTTTGCGTAGACGTTCCCAGAAATCAAGATAGTCTTTCTTCCAGTCTTTGCCCACTGCTTGCTGTAAAAACAAGCCGGCGGAAAACTCAGCAAAACCTTCCGAAAGCCACTGATCGTGATAGGAAGACCAGCCTACTGCATGTCCCCACCATTGATGCGCCACTTCATGCGGAGTTACCTCCTGCACAAAACCGGAAAATTTGCTGTCAATATTTCCGAAAAGCATCCAGCGTTGTGTGGAATCGGTATAAGCCGATATCGGCAGATAAACCAGATCGGGCCAGGATTGTCCAAAATTGAAATCCGGCTGCTCAGTCACCGAAATATTTTCGTAGGGAATCTTCCCAAAATAGTAGGTACAGAGCTGCATCTGCGCGCGTGCCTGTTCCAGCGCATACTGGGTCATGTGGTGCGGCGCCAAACTCTGTAGGGCCCCGTATTGTTTGAGATTGCTGGGCAGTTCGCTCAGGTAGTAGCCGGCAATGTGGTAATGATCAATATCATCCGCGATGTCCATCTTTTGGTAGGCGCCGTAATTAAAACCAGCAACTGCAACCGGTATCGTTGTTACCCAGTGGCTGACGGCAAAGTCCTGCTCAGTTGATTCCGATTCGAGTTTGCCGATGCTGATGACTCTATATCTACGTGGGACCTTAAAAATCAGGTCATACAGCGCGTGTTCTCCGAAGCCGTTCAAATTGGGATACCACGAGGTGCGGGCGCGCACATAAAAACTGCCGTCGCCGGCCGACTCCAGAACCTTGTCGCCCGCGTACTCGATAGTGACTGAAGATTCTTTTCCCGCAGTCGGTGCCTCCGGAAGGATGACGTAAAACGAGCCATCCTGCTTACGACTCTCTTGGATGAAGTACAGGTTCTTGCCCTGTTCATCAGTGACGCGCGTGACGCGCAGATTCGGCAGCAATCCAAATTTCAAAACACGCTCGCCCGGAATTAATGGGGCAAAGCTGACGGTCGCGCTGCTGATTAAGTGTCCATTTTTCGCAATAACCGTCTCGATCTTGTAGCGATGTGTAGCAAAAAGCCGCCGGTCTTCATCCGAATTCGCTGTTCCTCTCTCAAACTCGGATTTCAAATGGGAGAGATACCAGACCCCGTCCTCCATCCCCAACGGGTCGTAATTAATAAGCGCGACCTCTTCCGGAGAATCCATCTGGGGAATGGCGCCTACCCGTATTCTCAGAAAAAAGCGCAGGTCTTTATGTTTGACCCCGTGAATGTAGGCGTTGAAGAAATTCGGATGTTTCTCGTTATAGAGTGAGGCGAGAATATCGGCATCGACGTTGTCCATGCCTTCACCGGTCAAGAGATATTCAGTGAAGCCTGTTGCTTCCTGATGACGGTGTCGCGCCCGGTCTTTCCAGCGATTGAACACCTCCCCGGCCTCCGCTGGTGTATCTACCCGTGTCCGCAGCCCTTTCTGAAAATTCTTGTAAATGGCCGCGCTAAAGCGGAAGACGCCATCCGTAAAATCTTCACTGACTTCATCCGCGCCCATACGCCGGTTGAGTTCGTGCACGTCGAGGGCAAGCACCGGTTTGAGATCAAAATTTCCCTCGCCGACGAAGATTGCACCGGTTACTGCGCCATTCACTGGGTTTAAGAAAGTCAAGGTCCCTTTGCGAAATTGCACGGTCCCAACATCGATCACCAGGTTGAAATTTTCGACTTGATAACTATCGCCCAGCCCTACGCCGCGTAGTTGACGGTAGAGCGGATCGGAGTTCGCGAAGGCAGTGGCTTTTTCTGAAACCAAGATGTTGACTTCTTCATGTGCGACAGCAAGAACTAGATCTAGCTGAACTGATTCGCCCAGATCGACGGCCCGTATCAGAGCTTCGAATCCATCGTGTGTAACTCGGACCGAATACTTACCCGGTTTTAAATCAGGCGAAGTGAACTTTCCCAACCCATCCGACACAACAACGGCGGGCTGGGGCAGATCTTCACCGCCGATCTCAACCCGGGCTTCCGGGACGACCGCACCAGACTGGTCTTTGATGGTTCCCGAGATCGTGCTGGCCAAAAGCGATAGGGGTGCGATCAGGCAACAAATCAAAACAATTGTTTTAGAGAGAAAAGGGAGCCGTCGCAAAGCCATAAAAAGGGTCATAGTTATTAAAAGCTTTATTCCGGGGGCCCGCGTACTGCCGAAGAGAGCTGAATCGTACCGCAGGAATTGAGCGTTCGCAAATGACTTTCGCGTTACACCTCGAACGTGCTATGGCATGGTAGATTCAGGAATTCCTTTAGCCAGAATGGTGGTCTTCCCACAGATGGTTAAGCCTATGAGCCGAGCCAAAACGCCACCCCGCAAATCTGGGAAATATCCCAACAACTATTGTTTTGCCTGCGGCAAAGACAACCCGGATAGCATGCGACTGCGTTTCAGCGAGACCCAACACACCGTAATCAGCCGTCTGCGCCTGCACAAGCGCTACGCTGGGCCACCGGGATATTGCCACGGCGGAATCATCGCCACCATCCTGGACGAGGCTATGGCAAAGCTGAACAAACTGCTCAGCGTAACGGCAGTTACGGGTCACCTGGCAGTGGACTATCTAAAGCCGGTGCCGCTGGGACAACCTCTGTTGGTGGAAGCACGCGAAATCAACGTAAAAGGCCGCCGCCGATTTCGTGAAAGTGAAATCCTAAGCAAGAGCGGGGAAGTATTGGCACGTGGAACAGGTGTATTCATAACGGTGGACGCACAAAAACTATTCTCCAACCGGATCAAGAACCCCTCCTGATTTACCTTCCCATTGACATTCTACCCATGGCGTCGCGAGTCCGGCGCGACGGGTCCACGGCGTCCATCTGTTTGCAGCCTTCCTATCCCCAGAATCTTGTGTCGACTGACTCTCTGTGTCGTGTCGGACCTCGGTCACCTTTGCTAGAAACCTGTAACCACGTTTAGGTACAGTCTCGATAAGCTGCTGCTCGCCACTGGTGTCCCCCAGAGCTTTTCTCACAGCCGAGATGTTGATTGTCAGGTTAGCCTCTTCCACATAGGTGTCAGGCCACATCTTCTGCATGAGTTCTTCATTGGTGAGCAGGCGTCCGTTGCTCTCAATCAGCACCAGCAAAATCTCAAATGCCTTCGGAGCCAGAGAAATAGGTTTGCCATCGCGGAAAAGCAGGTGCTCGCCGGGGTCACAACGGAATCTCTCGAACTCGTATAAAGACTTTCTTTCTGTGGACATGGCGACGCTTGGAATTTCCTTGGATTTTCTTAAGGACGTTTCTGCGAGGCACGGCCTAGCTTTCCTATGGGGCTGAATAGCTTGGCGCGATCACAGAAATTCTAGTGGACGGCTTAAAAAGCCGCAACGCCCGCCGACCGGTAAAGCCCGAGGATCACCTAACAAGGAGACATTTGTGCAGCAACCAAGTCATCCAACTGCGCTCAGATCTGACAGCGATCTGATAGAGCGCGCACAACGAGGTGACGAGAAGGCTTTCGAAGCACTTTTCCATACCTACAAACGGCGTGTCTACGGTCTTTGTTTTCGCATGACTGACAATGCCGCTGATGCCGAAGAAGTAACGCAAGAAGCATTCCTGACATTGTTCCGCAAGATTCACACATTTCGTGGAGAATCCGCGTTTTCGACCTGGCTCTTGCGCATCACACTGAACATTGTGCTCATGCGCCGCCGCAAGAAAAAGCTGCCTGAGGTTTCCATTGAAGTCACTGGCGACGAGGAAGAATCCGAGTGGATGCGTACGCAGTTCGGTTCACAAGACGCGTCGTTGGAAGGCGTCATTGATCGCCACCAGCTCGATTTAGCGGTCGCGGAACTGCCCGTTGGTTACCGGCAGGTGTTCGAATTGCATGACGTCATGGGTTACCAGCACCACGAGATTGCAGAAATCTTTGGCTACTCCGAGGGTAATTCCAAATCTCAGCTATACAAGGCCCGCATGCGTTTGCGGAAACTCCTGGGACACCGCATGCGTCCACGCCCGAGAACAACTACCAAAGTAGTGACGATGGAAGACTTAGAAGAAGCGACATTAGTCGAGCGATGACAAGTGCGCGAACAGAGGGGGTTCACAAAAAAGTTCAATGCATGCGGAGAAAAGGCCCGTAGTAATTGAACAAAAGGAGGGTCATAGGACGGCATGAAAATTCAAGAAGAAAAAGGGAAGTCGCACTGTTTTGCGCGCACGTCGCGTGCGCTTAATGATTCCCCAAAGGGGCACACCGCTGTTATCGAACTCCAAAAGTGAGCATCTAGTCAAAAAACTGACCTACTTTCTAGTCATTTCCTCCAAGACATTGTTCAATCGATTAAGGGTGTCATTCAGTCCATCCAGTGTTACCTGTTCATTGCGCACTTGCTGCATAGCCTCCGTTTCTTGTACCCGGGCCTCTTGCTCTGCGTTCACTACCAGTGCAAGCCGGGCCTTGAGCTCCGGTAATAGGACCTCCTCGGAATGCCTCTGTTCCTCAGCGTTTTGACTGTTTTTGACGATCGCCTCGACTTGTCGAAGTTGGTTTTTAACTTCCCCTTTGTCGGTCACGAGGTTCGCGAGTTTGATTCGAATATCGCTCAGTCGTTGGTTTGCGCGTACGACTGCTTCGTCCTGCCTTTGCAGGCGGTAGAGAGCGATTTGTGCTCTTTGTGCCATTGCATTGGTACTGCGCAGATCATGCCGAAGCTGCCGCACTTCAGTCAGCAAAGCTTGTAAGGTTTGCGAGTCGGTTTGTGCCGTTTGCGAACATGCCAGCGGCGCGATCCAGAACAACACCAAAAACACACAGCAGCAAAGGGCGCATAAGCGATCGCCTCTGGCCGGAATCCTACTACGTCACTGTTCCGGTTCAAACCCATTCATTTTGTGGGTCTTAGGTTTTTCCGCCAAAGTCCATGACGATGTAAAATAAAAGGTTGTCCGGCGCCCCGCGCCCACTCTTCGCGATCGCGATTAAGGTATCCACAGGGTATCCAGAAAATGTCACCAAATAACGGGTCTTCCCAAAATAACGGTAGCACCAGCCTTCGTCTGAAAATCGGCCTCGCCGAAATGCTAAAAGGCGGCGTCATCATGGACGTTACTGACGCCAAGCAGGCGGAGATCGCCGAAAGGGCAGGAGCCACGTCGGTGATGGCCCTGGAGCGCGTCCCCGCGCAAATCCGCGCCGAAGGTGGCGTGGCCCGCATGGCCAGCCCCAAAAAGATCCGCGAAATCATGTCCGCCGTTTCCATCCCGGTGATGGCCAAATGCCGCATCGGCCACTTTGCCGAAGCGCAAATCCTCCAAGAGCTGGGAGTTGATTACATCGATGAAAGCGAGGTGCTCACCCCGGCCGACGAAGCGCACCATGTGGACAAACACGCCTTCAAGGTTCCATTCGTATGCGGTGCTCGCAATTTGGGGGAGGCTTTACGGCGCATCGCTGAGGGTGCAGCGTTGATCCGCACCAAAGGCGAGGCTGGCACCGGAGACGTAGTCCACGCCGTGAAGCATATTCGTCAGATCGTGCAAGAGATGAAAATTCTTACCGTGCTGGGGGAAGAAGAACTCTACTCCAAGGCCAAAGAGCACCAGGCTCCATATGAGTTAGTGAAAATGGTCGCCAAAGTAGGAAAGCTGCCAGTTCCAAACTTCTCTGCTGGGGGCATTGCCACTCCGGCCGACGCTGCGCTCGTCATGCAACTAGGAGCTGAAGCCGTCTTCGTAGGCTCAGGAATCTTCATGAAGGATTCAACTACGTTCGCCGAGCCCGCCGAAGCCGAGAAGCGCGCCCGTGCCATCGTGAAGGCGGCCACGCACTATGACGATCCTAAAGTTTTACTTGAAGTCAGCGAGGATCTTACTGGGGCCATGAAGGGATTAGCTGTGGCTGCACTGGATGAGGCGAATATGCTGCAGACCAGGGGCTGGTAGCATGCGGCATGGACTTTCGTTTCCAATACCAGTACCGACTGCGCGCCGCTGACACCTCTCAGATGCCTGCATACCAGGAGTAGCCGTAGTTTGGAGAATTGGGATCGAGCGCCGGGACGAAACCTTTGACTTGGTCGGTGACCATCACCCGCGTTACGAATTTGACGCTCTTGTAGCCCAGTTGTCGGGGAACGCGCAGACGGAGTGGGCCGCCGAACGAGACCGGAAGGTCGGCATCGTTCATCGCCCAAACTAGCAGAGTCTGGGGATGCAACGCGTCTTCCATATCGATGCTGTCCCACCAATCGGGCTCGATGGAAAAATAAACGAGATACCGCGCCTGCCGCAGGACTCCCACGCTTTTCAATACCTCATGCAGAGGTGTCCCGATCCACTCCGCAATATATGACCATCCCTCTTCGCACACAACCTCTGTGATCTGGCTGCGCACGGGAAAAGTCTTGAGATCGGACAATGAAAGCGTGGCTGGTTGGGCCACCATTCCCTCTACCGAAAGGCGCCAGTCGGCAAAACCTCCGCTCTGCAGTCGCTTGAAGCCATCACTTAAAGGAGCGATAGAGTTGGCGAAGGGATCCTTCGAAATCATGTTGCGAGGAAATTCGCGGGCCAGCGAGTGCTGACTGAAAATCCGATGGGCGGCATAGGTCAATGTTTCGCCCGGTCCAAAGATCCCACCGCTGTCGGGAGGGACAAGTCCGTAGCGGTGCGCTAATTTCGCGGCTACGGCAAGACCCGAAACACCTGCGGTTGTAGCGAGCCCAGCCTTTACAAATCTGCGCCGTGAAATATTGCTCATGAGTGCTCCTCGGACCTAGCGGCGCCACCTGTGATCATCTCCCGCATGCGACTTGTGAATCCCGTTATAGCAATCATCAACACATGAACAACCAGAAACAGCACGAGAGATACGGACACAAGGAAATGAACAGTGCGGGCAGACTGGCGCCCTCCGAGCGCGTTCACAGCCCAGGGAACCGCAGAATTGAATGACGGAGACATGGCCAGTCCAGTCCAGATTACGAGAGGAAACAGGACGAAGACGACCAGCAGATAGGTAATGCGTTGGAGAACGTTGTATGAGCGAGCATCAGCTTCATCCGGAGGTAGCAGACGAAGGTGTCTTGCGACCACGCGCCGGAACGCTGCCCAGGTTCGGTCAGCCGGGGCTGGAAACAGATTCCTCCGGAAGTGACGCGTCCACAAGCCGTAGATGAAATAGACGAGTCCGGCCAGCATCAACGCCCACGCTGCCTCAAAGTGAAGGTACCGACTCCAGCCATTCTGGTCGGGCAGCACATAGCCGTATCCACTCGGGACAGTAGACCTCGAAGAAGGGATCGGTATCTTGAACAGTGGAGGAGTCAGCGAATTGCCCACTTCGCCCCAATAAAAACGCGGGTGGGAGATGAGGATCTCAACTCCGGTAACCAGCAAAGCCACAAAAGAAATTACTGTGATCCAGTGGGTCGCACGGATCAGACCAGTATGGCGGGGTGCTTGGTTTCGCTGCGGAGCAGTAGACGACACGGGGGAAGCATAGCATGTACGCCGGAGGCTGGTTTCTCGATTTCTCGCAGAATTTTTCTGATTTTTGCCCGACGGTTGCGGAATAGTTCCGAGAGTCAGTGATAGGAAGCGCTCCGTCGCTTCTGATACTCGGGATAATGCTTGGCGAGCAAGGTGAACGTGGGATCATTGAAGTGGGTGCCCAGTGCATCGAGATCCTGGGGTGCCATGCGTGCTTGGTTGACTGCATCCAGCTGCAGCGGCAGAACTGCTCCATTTCCTCCGGTTACGTCGCCTTTCCCGTATTCTAGACACGCTTGCTTGATCTTCTTGAGCGGCAAACGCGGGTATCAGAGTGTTTCATGCTGCGCACTATACGACGGAGTTCTGGCGTCGGCAACAGGTCGCGCTTTGTTGGCATGTCGAATTCGTGGACACGGCAAAACACCAGCCCGCTGAAGTGGCTATTCGGAGTTAAAATCATTCGACAACATTCGCAAGGATTCGAAAGGAAACATGAATCGCAGAACTTTCATGAAGAATTCCGCAGTCGTCGCCGGCAGCATGGGCCTGGCCCGCACGGCTCTTTCCTACGACAACATTGTGGGCGCGAATGACCGGATTTCGCTGGCGCACATCGGCATCGGAAATCGTGGCACCGAACTGGATTGGATCGCCGCCCAGCTCAAGAACAGCCACAAGGTAGAGATGACTGCGGTGTGTGATTTGTGGAAAGTAAACCGCGAAAGAGCTGTCTCCACCAACGAAAAGTTCTACTTGCGCGCGCCGCGTTCCTTTCAGCATCTGGAAGATGTCCTTGCCTTCAAAGATGTGGACGCCGTTCTGATCTCCACGCCCGAGCACTCGCATTCGCCCATCTTGAAAATGGCAGTCGAAGCCGGCAAGGATGCCTACGTCGAAAAGCCCATGGGCAATGTGCTTGAAGAAGTGAAGGCGGCACGCGATGCCGTCATGCAGCACAAAAAGATTGTGCAGGTTGGGACGCAGCATCGCAGCGAACCTTATCCGCAGGCCGCCCATGATCTGGTGCAGAGCGGTGCACTTGGAGAGATCAGCAAAATCGAAGTTGAGTGGAACTACCACGGTCCGCGCTGGCGTGGACGCGAAGAGGTCAAGAAGATTGTCGAATCAGATACCGACTGGCGCAAATGGCTGCTGACGAAGCCGTATCGTCCGTTCGATCCGCAGCTGTATTTCGAATTTCGCCTATACAAAGAATTTTCCAGCGGCATCTCCGATCAATGGATGAGCCATGGCATCGATCTGGTGCACTGGTTCATGAAAGACAACTTTCCGCGTTCGGTAGTGGCACATGGCGGAATCTACGCGTGGAAGGACGGCCGAGAAAATCCGGACACGTTCCATGCGCTGCTGGAATATCCCAAGGGATTTCTGGTCAGCTACTCCACCAGCTTTGGCAACGATGCGCCCAGCTTCACGCGCTACATGGGGAAAAACGCAACTCTGATGAATATCGGCGGAGAGGGAAGTCCGCGCTATCAGGTGGTGGAGGAGAAGGGCAATCACGAACAAGACTCAGATATCGATAAGCAAAGATCGGCGAAAGATGTGCTGCTGCCCGGTGAGACCAAACAGCCGCCCATGGGCATCGACGATTTGTCGCTCGGGCACATGTCGAACTGGCTGGAATGTCTGCGTTCAAGGCAACAGCCCCATTGCACAGTCAACGAAGGGTTCTCTCACTCGGTCGCGTGCATGATGGCGGCGCGGGCTTATTGGACGGGGAAGAAACAGTACTGGGATGCGAAAAATGAAATGATTGTGGAACAGCCGGTTTCAGGTTGATGCGACGTTTGTGCTTGCTTGAATCGCGTTATTTGGTCGGATGCGGCTTAACACCGGTCCAAGTCCAGGCAGCAATTTTCCAGGAGTCTTTTTCCACACGCAGAACAAAAGTCATTTGCCCCTCTTCAGTAACCGCCCTAGCGTGTTCTTTGTAGTTGTACACGGTCGGAATAATCACGTACGCCACACGGCCTTCCACTTCCGTGCGCGTGGGCGCACCGTACTTTACTAATCCATCACTTACGCCTGTGGCCTGGGTATGTTTGTCGTAGTCGGCTGCCCAATCTTGCGGAGCATGAGGCCCGCTCCAGATATGTGGTGCGAATTCGTCGACGATGACAATGTCGCCACTTGCGTATGCTGCGTAGGCCGACTTCACGTTCCCGGTGTTAAATCCATCGATGAATTGATGAATGGGGATCGTCACCTCTGCAGCAGTTGCCGCCATTGCAGTGGGGACGATCAGGACGATGGCGAGTAGCGCGAGAATGATTTTGTTCATTGATCCTCTCAGAAAGGTTTTGCTAGAACTCATCGAGACGCACTAAGACGCCAAGAGCCTCTCATCCAACTCTGAGCTTGTCAATGCCACCTGATGGATTAGCTAAGTCAGGACCTGATCCAAAATCTGCCCCACCGCCCGCTTTGCTTCCAGAATGGAAAACCGATGATCCATAGCGCCTGCAAGATCCGTATTTGCGAAGGCGATTCTACCGAAGGGCGCATCTCGCAGAACCTGACGAGACGCAGGTTTACCGTTGAGGCCAAAAAAGAATCCCGGCTGCGGACTGAGATAGGCATGTCCCCAGCGGTTGAGGATGACCCCAGCGATGTCTCGCTTCACGTCAAAGCCTGCAGAACTGAACATCTGCGCAAACTGGTCGCGGATGCGTGTCTCATACTCCCGGAACGAGGTTCGCAGCATTTCGTTACGGCCTCGTATCCCCTGATCTTCTGTGGGCATTCCAGGGTATGAATAAAGAACTTTCAACGTGACCACGACAGGCGAATCTGGAGTAATCGTCGGACTCTCACTGCCGGTAAGAGCCAGCTTCCGCACTTCCATGTAATTCCCGATTCCCTCGAACCAGCGGCAGCCGCTCATTCCCTTGTCATATAGAAAACGCCAGTTTTTCACCGCAACGTTTACCATCATGCAGGGCGAGCGGTAAAACCGAGAGTATGCGGCCTGATGACTTTCGGGGAGATCGTTCACGATGTGTTTCGTCGTCCAACTCCCTCCTGCCATTACGGCAGATCGCGCCTTAACTCGGTATAACTTTCCTTCTCTTACGTACACAATACGGAGCGTCGCCGCCTGATTCGGATTGCCATCATGGCGTACATCGAGAACCGTGGAGGAGAGACGAATTCTTGTCCTATTGCCAGGAGCGTCGAGAGCTTGGAAATTCACTGGATGATTGCATACCCCCTCCACACCATCCGGTCCGCCGATCGAAGCCGGAATCAGAGTCTTTGTTAACAAACGAGCAATAGTGGAGTTGCCTCCCGGAAACATCTGGTCGGTCCCGCTGGTTTCATCTGCCACCGGATACAGCATCTCGAAGGCGTAGTCTGAATAGGCAGAAAGCGCGTCCGGCCCGAGGCCGGAACCGCCTCCTTCTACGGGAGACAGAAAAGTCCTAATCGTCTCGCGGCTGAGCCCAAATTCTTCCATGTAATGCTGCTCGAGCGTGATCGAATCGAGATAGCGAGAGGATGCATCTCCTTCATATTTCGGCTTTGGCATTTTGGCGCCTGACGCGCGCTGACCTTTCAGTTGCCGCAGCAGCTCGGCGCGTACCGATGCGGATATAGGCGCATCTTCGAGGTTTTTCCTTAGTGGATCAATTAACCATTTGCCGGATTTCTCGCCAAACTTCGGACCGAACCAGTAGCCATATTGTCCCTGCTCCAGTCCCGCAGCCTCGTATGGCGTTTTGGAGAGCGCAAATTCCGGCTGACTCGAACCCCATGTCTGGTAAGTAAGCCTAGGTGTTTTCAAGCCAATGGAATCGTAGAAATGCGCGAGAAAGCTAAAGGGATGCTGGAGCTGGTAAATGGCGGAGCCCTGATGCGCCACAAGGCGCTTGCCATCAACCAGAAATTCATTTTGTTTGGCCTCACCGCCGAAGATCGAATGGTTCTCCAACACTAGACATTTCTGGTCTGGGCCGGTTTGCCGCTGAAAGAACAGGGCTGCCGCTAGCCCGCTGATCCCTCCACCGACGACCACACAATCAAAGGTCTCTCCGGTCTCGATCACGTCTTTTGACAATGGATCAAAACGTCCATCGCGGACGGCGTTGTGAGCAGCAGTCAGAACTTCAAAAGTGTTTCCGTTTGATCGGCTATATTCGCCTACTCCACCATAACCGGTGAAATCATCGCTTTCAGTAAGGATGTCGAAAGGAGTGGCAGGGCCGAGCAGCGCCGCGCCGGAACCCAAAAGCGTTGCGCCCAGGAAATCGCGCCGGGTGATTTGGGAATCCATGGCGGTAAGTCTATCGAAATTGATCTGATCTGGTCGATCATAGACAATGATACGATCAGGAGAAATGGAAACCATGAGCATCGCAGCAGGCCAGTCCGAGTACGCCGCAACTCCGGCACCTACTTTGCCTGCTGTAATCCGCAGCGAAAAAGAAAATGAGCGCTGCAGCGCGCTGCTCGAAGCACTGAATCGTAAAGCCGAAAAGCTTACGGCGGCGGAGAGGCGGCTTAAGGCCGCGAGTCCAGCTGAAGTCTGGTGCGAATTGCTGGAATCGAATGGGCTAAAGCACAAAGAGATGCTCGATATTTTCGGCACGCCGAGCATCGCTTCCGAGGTGCTCTGTGAGAAGCGCCTGACAGGCGAGCAAATCTGCGAACTCAGCCGGCACTTTCACGTCTCACCGGAAGTGTTCTTTTAACTGCCGCCCCAATGCTAAGGAAAGTCCAGTCTCCAGAAGGCCATACGTTGTACTTCGTTATGGTGGCATGGCGCAAAAGGAAGACCCCATTGCTTTGCCGACTAAAAACTAGGTTAATGGTAACAGTGGAGTTCTCAAGCGAATGTCAGTAGCACACCAAACGCCAGCAGTAAAAACGCCGGTTTTGCAGCCGATGCCACACAACAGCCGCTGGGCAGGCTTCCTGCAACTCCTCGCCGCCCGCATGCGTGAACTGAAGCGCGAACCAGAAGTCCTGTTCTGGGTGTTCGCCTTCCCATTGTTGTTAGCACTGGGTCTAGGCATAGCTTTCCGCAACAAACCAGCCGACACAACTTCAGTCGTCATCGTGGTCGGCCCTGATGCTCAATCTACGCTGGAAATGCTGCAACGTTCTTCCCAGCACGCAACCATCCGCGCCGAAATAGCGGATGAATCCCAAGCCCTCAAATCCTTCCGACTGGGAAAATACGATCTCGTCATCACTCCCAAAGGCAAAGAAAACTTCGAATACCGCTACGATCCCGCGCGCCCGGAGAGCGTCCTCGCGCGTACACAAGTAAACGATGCCCTCCAATCCGCCGCAGGCAGAAAAGATTTTGTCCCTACAAACTCAGTCACCTCCAGCGAACCGGGCTCCCGTTACATAGACTTCCTAATCCCCGGCCTGTTGGGCATGAACCTCATGAATGCTGGTATGTGGGGAGTCGGTTTCGCCCTGGTTGACATGCGTCAGCGCAAGCTACTCAAACGCTTCGTAGCCACGCCCATGCGCCGCACAGACTTCCTTCTAGCCATCGCCACCAGCCGCATCCTGATGATGATTATCGAGGTCGTCCTGATGCTCACCTTCGGTATCCTGCTCTTTCACATGCTGGTGTTGGGGTCGTGGGCCGCAGTTGTGTTTTGGGGGTTGCTAGGATCGTTCACCTTCGGATCACTGGGCCTGCTGACCGCCAGCCGCGCTCAGAAACTCGAAACCATCAGCGGTCTGATCAATCTGGTGATGATGCCGATGTGGATTTTTTCCGGTGTGTTCTTTTCCTATGAACGATTCCCCTCAGCGGTACAACCACTAATACGCCTGCTCCCATTGACTGCGCTGAATGACGGACTTCGGGCAACAATTCTGGAAGGAACACCGCTATTGGCGCAGGGTGGACGTTTGCTGGTTTTGTTAATTTGGGGAGGCGTTTCCTTCATCCTCGCGGTCCGCTGGTTCCGATGGACGTAAGATCAGGCGACAACCCCTTTTGCAGTTCGGTCAACACTTGCAGTAGCGCTGGCTGACGATTGTGCCGGTGTTTCGGGGATGCACTATAATGTGATGGGTTTGAAAAGCTTTGACCCAAAAGAAAATTGAGCGGGAGTAGTTCAGCGGTAGAACGCCAGCTTCCCAAGCTGGATGTCGCCGGTTCGATCCCGGTCTCCCGCTCCACTTTTCAATTTCTATTCTAAAAACTAAAATTGATCTCCGATGCTGCTGGACCAGGATGCCATCAGCAGGGAAGCACAAATTGCAAGCAGCAACTTCATTTGGTCGCTCCTTCTAGTAAGATAAATTTCAAAACACTTGTGACCCCGTAGGGGTCGTAAAAATCGCCCGCCAGTCCACTGGCGGGGAAACATGTTTGCAATGGATGACGTGCCGTAGGCACGCCTCAATTGATCGCGCGAGGTATGAAATGTCAGAACCGACTTACGAAGAACTGAAAGCCAAACTGGCTGAACTTGAAAAACAGCAAGGAACTCGCCGCACCGGCAGTCTGGAGTTTCGTGTGGGCGAAAAAGGCGGAGTCAGCGTCTACGGCTTGGGGCGCTTCCCGGTCACTCTTTACTACGAACAATGGAACCGTCTGCTCGACGCCTCCGACAAACTCAAGGAATTCCTTGAACAGAACAAATCCAAACTCAAGCTCAAAGACCAGTAACTTCGATCAGGAAAAATATCTCTACCTAACGACGCGCGGCCGCAAGACTGGACGGCCGCGCGAGATCGAAATCTGGTTCACGTATCAGCAGGACTGCTTCTACGTGATTGCAGAATATGGGACTTCCAACTGGGTGAAAAACTTGCAGGCAGATCCAGCGGTCGAAGTCAGAGTAGCCGAGCGAAGTTTTTCCGCACAGGCGCGCGTGCTGCGAGCGGAATCTGACGCCGAGCTTGTAAGAACCGTGCAAGATCTTTCCAGCAAAAAATACGGTTGGGGCGATGGCTTAGTAGTGCAGCTGACACCGAAACAATAGGCATTTCAAATTTATTTTTAGAAAGTGGGGTGGCGGGTCTGCCCGGAGAGAAGTCGAATGGGACTGCCCGCCAGTCGCGAAGCGACGAAACAGAAAACAATGCCTCCATCAACGGTTATAGAAATCTGTATAGACGCTGTAGATTCCGCCCTCGCTGCGCAGAACGGCGGAGCCCAACGAGTAGAGCTTTGCAGCAATCTCCTCGAAGGAGGCGTAACTCCCAGCGCCGGCCTAGTCACCATCGTCCGCAAGAAAATTTCTATCGGCCTTCAAGTCATAGTTCGGCCCAGAGGCGGCGACTTCTGCTACAACGAGGATGAATTCGACACCATGAAGCAAGACATCGTTACGGCAAAGTCTTGCGGCGCGGATGGAATTGCGGTCGGCCTGCTAAATCTGGATGGCACCGTGGACATTCCAAGAACAACTGAGCTTGTGGAGTTGTCCAATCCACTTCCAGTAACTTTTCATCGTGCGTTCGATGTGTCAACCGATCTTTCAAAATCATTGGAAGATGTGATCACCACCGGAGCCAAACGAATCCTAACTTCCGGCGGTGAACCATCAGCGCTCAAAGGAGCGGAATCCCTGGCGAAGCTGGTGCGCCAGTCTGCGGGCCGAATCATCATCCTCGCCGCAGGTAGCATCAAGGGCAGCAACGCCCGAGAAATTGTAGAGAAAACCGGAGTCCAGGAAGTTCACGCCGGATTAAGAACTGTAATCTCCGGCCGTATGAAACAAAGCAACAAAAACATTTCTCCGGGCGTAACCGGAATGGACGAAAGCCAACGCTTCGTAGTTCTGGAAGAAAATGTAAAGAAATTGAAACAGGCGTTGATCTAAGCCAGCCAAAAAAACACTGTCATCTCGACCGGAGCAAAAAATCATTCACAAAGCCAATGATTTGGTGGAGTGGAGAGAGCTTGTGTTTCGATAGGTTGGGTGATGTCTACGCGTAATTCCGAAGCACCAGGGCAGAGTTCTTAGACCCAAACGCAATGCAATTACAAACCGCGTGTTCTATCGTGCGCTTTCGTCCCAAATCTGGCACATAATCCAAATCGCACTCCGGGTCTGGATTCTCCAAATTAATCGTTGGCGGAATCTGTGACTGCCGCATCGCCACGATCGTAGAAGCAACTCCAGCCGCCCCACATGCTCCCTGAGGATGTCCAATCTGCGACTTAATCGCCGACATAGGCACGCCGTGCGCATGTTCCCCAAGAACCAGTTTCAAAGCCCGGGTCTCAATCCGGTCATTCAACTGTGTAGAAGTCCCATGCAAATTCACATAATCGACGTTCTGCGACGCAATTCCAGCCTGCTTCATGGCTAACTCAATCGCCCGAGCCGGCTCTTCGCCACACTCCTGCAGGCGAACTCGATGGAAGGCCTCGCAGGTCGAGCCATATCCACAAATCTCCGCCAGGATCTCGGCACCACGGGACCGAGCATGCTCATACTCTTCCACCACAAATATCCACGCCCCTTCACCCACGACAAATCCATCCCGATTCGCTGAAAACGGACGCGATCCGCGTTCCGGCTCATGGTTCCAGGAGTCGGTCAAAATCTTCATCAGGATGAACCCCTTCACAATCCCCAGAGCAATCGGAGAATCGGCGCCACCGCTGAGGATCATGTCCGCGCGCCCAGCTTGAATTTGCCGCATGGAATAACCCAGAGCATCGGTTGAAGAGGTGCACCCGGTAGTGATCACGTGACTCGCCCCGCGCAATCCAAAGCGCACGCTGAGTTCACTCGAAAGTGTCCCCATGACTCCAGTAGGCACGCAAAACAAACTCATCGATTTGTACTGTTGATGAAAGAACAGTCGGTACTGCTCCTCGGTAAACTCCTGTGACCCGCCGCCCGATCCCAGCACGACTCCAAACCGCCTCCGCTCATCCAAAGACAAAGCAGCCGTATCGACACCCGCGCCTCGTAAAGCCTCAGTAGCTGCGGCCAAAGCTAAGGGCAACACCCGGGAAACATGTTTGCGCTCCCGTTTCTCCACCCAGGCCAGCTCATCAAACCCTCGAACCTCTCCGGCAATCTGCACGGGAATTTCTGACGGGTCAAATCGTGAAATCCGTCCCACTCCACTCTTACCCTTCAAAATCGCTGCACTGAACTCCTGGTTCCCAATTCCATTCGGACTAACCACGCCCATCCCGGTGATGACGACACGTTTTTTCAAAAGCTTACCTCACACGAAAGCGCGAACCAATATATACGAGTTTCACGTCGGGACGTTAGATGCTAATCCGGCTCTAAGGCGAAAACTGCCGTCAAAGTTCAGCGCCTCCCGTAACTTTCCCCCAATTTTTTCCCGTCTAGAATCTAGCTAGGACAACTTCGCAAATTTTGCATGGACAAGCAACAAAATCAACAAGATACGCTTGTTGCAGGGCAGCAGTATTCACTAGTCCCAAGGCGGGAAATCGACATCCGCGAATGGTGGCTTTGGATTCTGGCTGTTGTTGTCACTTTGGTCTTGTTGGCGGGTATCGTTGCCCTGACGATTCCCGGCTTCAACCTTGGCGCCTCTACTGATTGGTTCGATCTCACGCAGGCAGTTCGCGGTTTAGCTGCCTTGGTCTTGATCTTCGACGTTTATACGCTCTACCAACATTTTCAATTGCAGCGTATCCGCCGCGCTTTAGCAGAGCGCGATCAGTTATTCCAATTGATCACGGAAAACGCCGCCGACCTGATCGCCGTAGTGGATACTCAAGGCCGGCGTCTTTACAACAGCCCTGCATATCAACGGGTCCTCGGCTATACCGAGGAAGAATTGAAGTCTCCCTCGCTGGACCAGATTCATCCCGACGACCAGCAACGCGTAATGGAAGCCGGTCAAAAAGCGCACACTACCGGTCGCGGTGAACGCCTCGAATATCGCATCCGCCATAAGGACGGTTCCTGGCGCGTGTTGGAATCGACGGCTAGCGCGGTAAAAAACAACAAAGGCGAAACCACAAAACTGGTCATTGTCAACCGCGATATCACCCAGCGCAAACGCGCGGAAGAGCTTCTTGCTCATAACGCATTCCATGACACTCTTACCACACTGCCGAACCGCGCACTTTTCGTAGATCGCTTGGATCACGCACTGACGCTCGCCAAGCGCCACTCCGACTACAAATTCGCGGTCTTCATCATCGACGTGGACGAATTCAAAGTCTTCAACGACAGTCTCGGACATGCCAACGGCGATCAGTTGTTGATCGAAATCAGCAAGAGACTGACCACGTCTCTCCGCAACATAGACACAATTTCCCGTTCCAACATAACCAAACGCAGGGAAGTACCTAAACCCGACGATACTCTAGCCCGGCTCGGCGGCGACGAATTCACGGTTCTGCTAGACGACATTCGCAACCCATCCGACGCGATCCGCGTGGCCCAGCGCATTCAGGAAAAATGGGACGCGCCTTTCATCATCAACGGTCAGGAAGTAGTCGTAACCATTAGTGTCGGGATCGCCCTGAGCGACGTAGCCTATTCCTCCGCTGACGATCTGCTACGCGATGCTGAAATCGCCATGTACCGCGCCAAGCAGAGCGGCAAAGGCAGCTTCGAGATTTTTGATCCCAACAAACACGCGTCAGCATTCCAGCGTTTGAAACTCGAAACCGACATCCGCAAAGGTTTGGAGCAGGGAGAATTCAAGGTCTTCTATCAACCTATCGTTTCCCTGAAAAACGGCCGCATTATCGGTTTTGAAGCGCTAAGCCGTTGGCAGCGCCCCACAGGGATTGTTCCTCCTAACGACTTCATAGCGGTCGCCGACGAAAGCGGCCTGATCATCCCCATGAACCGCCAGCTCATGCAGGACGCGGCCCGCCAGCTGAAATCCTGGCAAGAACAGTTTCCCTCCGACCCCAATCTGTACATGAGTGTGAACATTACCTCTAAGCAATTCGCGCTGCCAAACTTGAGTTCAGAAATCGCGCAGATTGTGGAAAAGGCTGGGCTGAAGCCGCAGGATTTTCAGTTGGAGATTACCGAAACCATCACCATGACGGACCCCATTCATGCTTTGACTCTCTTGACCCAGCTTAGGGAATTTGGGTTCCGCATCAGCATCGACGACTTCGGCACGGGCTATTCGTCCCTGAGCCGCTTGCAACGTTTTCCAGCAGACTCGCTGAAAATCGATCGCGCTTTCATTTCCAAGATGGATACCGACGCCGACAGCGAGCAGATTGTTAAGCTGATTGTCACCCTGGGCCACCAACTCCGAATGAAGGTAGTCGGCGAGGGAACCGAGACCGAAGACCACGTAAACCGCCTGAAAAACATGGACTGCGAAATGGCCCAGGGCTATTTCTTCTCCAAGCCTGTAGACGATCAAGCGATAAGCCAGCTTCTCTCCAAATTCACCTGGGCAAGAAAAACGCAAGCCGCGTCACAGGCCACCTAGGCAGAGGTGCCTCGCCTGGGTGAGCGACGCGAAGCGAACGGGCAGTGCAGTTTCCTCTCCGCTATAATGACGCTTCACCCAAAGAGGAACTCTTGCCCTACAACGACCTCCGAGACTGGATCGCCTCACTAGACCGGGCCGGCGAACTTAAAAAAATCCAAACCGAAGTCGACCCAATCCTGGAAATCGCCGAGATCACTGACCGCGTAAGCAAGAAAAAGCCCGCGGGGCCAGCCCTGCTATTCCAAAACGTGAAGGGCCACCTCGGCGCTCAAGTGCTGATCAACCAGTTTGGCTCGCCGCGCCGCATGAACATGGCGCTGGAAGTAAATTCGTTGGACGAAGTCGCCAACCGCATCCGAGCCTTCATGGATGTAAAGTCCCCACAAGGCTTCCTCGACAAAATGAAAATGCTCCCGCAGTTAGCGGAGATGGGGAAATTCTTTCCCAAAGAAGTCTCAGCGGGCCCATGTAAAGAAGTAATCCACAAAGATAAGTTTTCGCTGAATCAGTTTCCCATCCTGCAATGCTGGCCAAGGGATGCCGGACGCTTCATCACGTTACCGTGCGTAATAACGCGCGACCCCAAAACCGGAAAACGGAACGTCGGCACATATCGCTTACAAGTTCACGACGACAAAACCCTAGGGGCACACTGGCAGCGTCAAAAGGTCGCGGCAGAACACTACCGCGAGCTGCTTCGTCGTGGGGCCGGGAAGGGGGCGGCGGTTGACATCATGGCTCGGACCTCGGGCGGTTCCGTCCTCGCGGAAAACCTGCCGTCGGGAAAAATGGAAGTGGCGGTCGCTATCGGCACTGATCCTGCCCTCACTTTTTCGTCGATTGTCCCTGCGCCTCCTGATGTCGAGGAATACATCATCGCCGGATTTCTCCGGCAAAAGCCGGTTGAGTTGGTGAAGTGTGAAACGGTCGATCTTGAAGTTCCCGCAAATGCAGAAATCATTCTTGAGGGCTACGTCAACTTGGACGAACTGCGCACCGAGGGACCGTTTGGCGATCACACAGGTTTCTATTCATTGGAAGATTTGTATCCTGTTCTGCACCTGAGCTGCATTACGCACCGTAAAGATCCGATCTACTCAACCACCATCGTTGGCAAGCCGCCGATGGAGGACGCGTACATGGGCAAGGCAGTGGAGCGAATTTTCCTGCCGCTGATGAAATTGACGATCCCCGAACTTGTCGATGTCAACCTTCCGTTTGAAGGCGTGTTTCACAACCTGATGTTGATCTCGATCAGAAAATCCTACCCGGGACAAGCCCGTAAAGTGATGAACGCGGTCTGGTCACTGGGTCAGGCTATGTTCACTAAGTGTGTCATCGTGGTGGATGAAGACGTGAACGTGCATGACATTGGCGAGGTTACATTGAAAGTCCTCAATAACATCGACCCTGAGCGCGACATTCAATTTACCCTCGGCCCAGTCGATTCCCTTGACCACGCCTCACGCCTACCCAACTATGGCTCTAAGATGGGTATTGACGCCACTCGTAAGTGGCCGAGCGAAGGCTTCACTCGGCCATGGCCCGACGAGATTCTGATGGACGAAAAAACGAAAACCCTGGTGGACGGTAAGTGGAAGGAGCTCTCAAAAGAGCTTGGTATTTAGCAATGACGGATCGTCCAGCACCAGAACAGATATACCTCAAGCTACGAAATCAAGTCTTTGAGTGGCGGCACAAAATAAAAAGACTCTCGCATGCTCAAGCGCGGTGAGCCATGGGGCGTGGCCATGAATATCGGCCTTCACAACGCTACGGCTACGATCATGGCTCTGATTGAGCCAAAACCGGGCTTGAATGGGCCACCCGACCCTCACCCTCGTTTCATCAGCGCGGCGCGAATTAGCTCTCCCACGATTACATCTTCACCGGGCTGCAACATCCACACCCCGACTACGAGCGTGTTCGCATCCGCCGGGATGCCCTGGTTCGGCTTCTGTCCTGTGTTCGGATTCAGTTCAATCGAAGGCGTACCGGTGCGCAAAACCTCGACGATCTGAGTGGTTGTCATGCCAGTGACCACCGGGTCGAAGCGAATGAGCAGATGTGGAACATGGTTGGCGATCCTTGGAACCACCGTCTCCGTCCGGACCGAAGGGATGCCCTTCACAGCATCGACGATGAGATCGACCCGTTTCTGGTAGTCGCCTTGCATGGACTGTTCCGTGTGCGAGAGGACCCAGTCGACTGCCGCGACCATACCCACAATTTGTTCCTTGGCCACCTTCATGCCGCGGCCGATCCCATCTCCCGGGTTGTTGTTCGTATGGGCCAGGTCGGTCAACACCTTCCGGCCAAGCAACAGTCCCGCGTTTTGTGGACCGCGCATGCCCTTGCCTCCGGAAAATGCAACCAGGTCGAAACCCATTCCGGTGTACTTCCACAGATTCGAGATTGGAGGCATGTCCGCGGCTGCATCCAAGTGGCAGGGGATCCTGTACTCGTGAGCCACGCGCAGCCATTCTTCGCGGCCAATCTGTGCGCTCGCTGCGATGCCATCCTCGTCTTCCGCAGCGTTGAAAAAATTCGTCATCACGGCGTTGCCTGCGCCGCAAGCACGTTTGTAGTCCTCGAGCGTGACCACCTCAGTCACCCGCGCTCCACACAGATACATGGCGCGGTCATATCCATAGCGATGCGCTCGCTGCACAATGACCTGGTTTTTCTTGCCGTCAATCGCCTGCGGCATGTCCAAAAAGTTGAGGTTGTTTGCATACTGCATACAAGCGGCAGTCGCCAGGCTAATGGCTCCCGAAGCCCCCGAAGTCACGACCGCCCCCTCGCACTTCAGGCGACGCGCAATGTACTCCCCGGCCTTCTGTTGGAGATCATGCAAACGCACAGGATGAAGCGCAGCCTTCTGCACCGCCGCTAGAACCTCCGGAGGCATGCAGGCAGCGGTGAACATGGTGTAGGTGCCGGCGGCGTTGATGATGGTCGGGACGCCAAGCTTCGCGTAGTAATCCTCACCCTCTGGCAATGCCGCCGCTGAATGGCCCTGAGCCGCGGAAACCAGCGGCCCCGCCCCTACAGCCGCCGCCAGCAAACTGGAAAAACGAAAGAAGCCGCGACGGGAAAAAAAGCCTGGCGATGATTCAGTCGATCCTGACATGGTGGTCGCTCCTTATGTCCGGAAACTCGCGGACAGAAATAAGGTTTATCGCGCCGGACGGCTTCCACGACGTTTTCCTGGCAGATCACGGAAGGCGGCACTTCAGCGGCCGCCGCCAATGCCGAAGGCGCGGCCGCGGCCGGCGCAAACGGCGCGAGCTTCGCCTTGAACTCCGGCGTCGCGATGATGCCGGCGATCACATCCGCGTACTTCGCGGTTGCGATCATTCGCTGCCAGCCCGCCGCGGACGCGTCCGGATCGTGTTCGAGCAGTCCTTGATAGATCTGCGCAAGAATGCCGTCCGGCGCCAGGCCGTAAATGTGGCTCCGAAATTCCGGGCTGATCACGATCGCGTTCACGCGCTGGCGCAGCCGGCCGTGCTCGATGTCGGCGGCCAGTTGCGCCAGCACTTCTGGCTCGGCTTCACGGCCGACCAGCGCGCGAT